>SMVA01286030.1_pt1 | contig 17968 bp, 12 predicted proteins | sample 2456451 | NCBI WGS metagenome assembly SMVA01 (sample SAMN11095933, study PRJNA526329) | marine sediment metagenome | biome: Marine sediment; feature: Surficial sediment; material: Deep marine sediment; isolation source: Hadal surficial sediment | place: Pacific Ocean | collected 2014-05 | depth...
CGACCGTGGCGACCTCAACGTTCTGTTCGTGCTCGTCGACACGCTGCGGGCAGATCGGCTCGGCAGCTACGGATACGAGCGCGATACGAGCCCGAATATCGATGCGCTCGCGACGACGGGCATACGCTTCGCACAACAGGTCTCCCAGTCATCGTGGACGAAGTGCTCGATGTCCTCGCTCTGGACGGGGCTTTATCCCGCGCGCACGCGCAGTCTACGCGCCTACGACGTGGTCTCCGAGTATGCGACCATGCCAGCCGAGATCTTTCGGGATGCGGGTTATCGCACGGCAGGAGTCTGGAGAAACGGCTGGGTCGCGCCGAATTTTGGCTTTTCCCAGGGCTTTGAGATCTATCTCAATCCACGCCCACGGCGCTTCGCTCGAATGGATCAAGTCGCCAAACCCAATATCACGCTCGAGGGAAGCGATGCCGGCACCATCGATGCCGCACGCGAATTCCTGAGGGTCAACGGACACGAGCGTTGGTTCCTCTACCTCCACCTGATGGACGTCCATCAATACACGTTCTCGGAGGACACGGAGCCCTTCGGCATCGCGTACTCAGACTACTACGACAGCTCGATCCGCTGGGTCGACAGCCTGCTGGGTCATCTGTTCGACGATCTCGAGCAGAAGGGCCTGCGTGAGCGTACCGTGATCGTATTTAGCGCGGACCATGGCGAAGCGTTCGGCGAGCACGGCTCGGAGGGGCACGCCCACGACGTCTACGGCGAAGTTACGACGACCCCGCTGATCATCAGTCTTCCTTTCCGTCTGGAGCCAGGGATCACCGTGGAAGCGCGCTCCGAAAACGTGGACCTCTGGCCAACCGTTCTGGAACTCATCGGCCTGCCGCCGCTCCCCGATACGGACGGACAATCTCTCGTGCCTCAGATCGTCGCTGCGGCGGGGGGTGCATCGGACGGCGACGCAGAAGGGGTCGCGATCGCCCACCTCGATCTGACTTGGGGGCAACAACAGCAGCAGCCGCGACCGATGGTCGCCTTCACCGAAGGTCGTTGGCGCCTGATTTATCGCGCAAACTCGCCGAAAAACTCAGAACTCTTCGACAAGTGGCAAGATCCCCGCGAGCAGAAAAACCTCGCGAGCGACCAACCGGAAATATTCGAGGATCTTTCGGCGAAAGCCGAAGCCTATCTCGCGAGTCGCCCGCCGCCCTGGGGCGATGACGCACCCACCGCCGAGATCGACGAAATGCAGCTGAACCAGCTGCGCGCCCTCGGCTACGGTGTGCAATGACCGCGCGAGATATGCGGTAGTCGGTAGTCGAGTGGGATCGCTCGCTCCCGTTTAGTCGAAACCCACCCAGCTAAATCGCAGCCCACCCCCGCCCTTGATGTTGAAGTCGTCTCGCGTGACCGAGTAGGTTGCGACGCCATCGGAATCTGCGAACCGCGTCGTCGAGCCGCTGACCATCCACAGGAAACGAGCCTCTGCGTAGAGCGAAACCCGGACCGGCCGAAAGTTTCGAAACGGAACCACTGCGACTTCGAGGCCCAAACCGACACTGTGATCGGTGGTGGACGCTTCATCGTTGCTCCTGTGGATGATGAATTCGCGGATGCACGGTGTATTTCTTGGACCGCCGCAAGGCACCGGATCCACCCTCGGGACCGGCTCATCCACCGTCGTCAGAACTCCATGCAGATCGATCTTTTCCATGCTGTACTGAATCGATGGCTTGATGTAGAGGAGTCGATCGGTGCCGAACGGGACACTGAACGCGACCCCCAGCCCCGCGTACCACGACGGATCATCAAAACGCGCGGTGACCGAACTCCCCTGCCCCAGGAATGAAACGGGGAGTTCTCTCACCCCGGCGCCCGTTCTTTCGTAAATCCCAACCTGCTCTTCGGGTTCCTGCGGTACGAGAGGATCACCGAACCCGAAGATCTCCTCGCTCGAGAACATCTGGATCTGCATGCCACCCTTTACGAACAACCGCGGACGACCGGGCAAATCTTCGAACATCGGCCCCATCAGCTGGCCGCCGATTCGAAACATCGTCTGACGCTCCGCCTCGCCTTGAGTCCCATCCCACGCGGGAGAGTTGATCAGGTTGGCGAGCGTCGTATCGACGTTGTAATCGAAGACTTCTACTCCGGTCTCGATGGAGGGAATCCAACGGGGCTCGGAATGTTCATGCGCAGCTTCGGGGGGCGGCGAATAGTCAGGCTCGGGTGCGGGCTCCGGTTCGGGTTCAGGTTCGGGTTCGGGTTCGTAGACGGAGTCGGGCTCGATCTCGTCCGCCTCGGCGGGTGGCGCAAACCACGAGAGCGTGACGATGGCCGAGGAAAAAACTAGCGCCCAGCGCACGGCCCCCAGCCACCGCACTTCGCCCCAACGGAATCGGGACGAGCGCACAGGTCTACCACCGCTGGATCGAATTGAACGCATCATCAAGGACTCCACCTTTCGCGGCCTGAAGCCGGCCATTTCTCGACCGGAACCCACTATAACCGGCGCGCCGGCCTCGTGAAAGCGTGCTTTTCAGACCGCATGGGGTAAAGCCACTAAGCTGCTAGGCAGCGCGTCGCGATGGCAATTAGGAAATTCGTAGACCGCGAACTCGGACAATGCTCCAATGGGCATATAGGGTTTCGATTAAGCAACACAGCAACACAGCGATTCATGGTAGGATTGGAACATCGATCGAACAGACGGCTCGGCTCCCACCGGGCGGCGCAGAAGCTGGCAAGGAGCGGAACGATGCCTCCGAGATTCCTCTCGTATCGCGTCAACGCTGCATGGTTATCCCCGTTTCTATTATGGCTTGGAGCGCTGCTGTCAGGCAGCACGGCCCACGCCGATACCATCGACCCCTCGCACGCGAACATCCTTTATACGGGCCGTTGGAATATGGCGGATCTCTCCGAGCCATCGACTCAGGCGAAGGGATCTTCGATCATCGCCAACTTTCAGGGGACGAGCATCGGCATCACCGTCTACCCGAGGAATTTTGGCGAATACTTCCGCGTCATCATCGACGACGATGTCGCGGGTTCGAACAAGATCCTGCTCCCCTCGACTCTACCAGTGACCCTGGCCTCGGGGCTCACGGACACGGTCCACAAGATTGAAATTATCAAAGAGACCAATCTGGGTCGCGTGACTTTTCTCGCCCTCGAACTCGACAGCGGCAAGACACTCTTGCCGCCGCCGGCCCGGCCACCGCGCAAAATTGTCTTCTACGGGGATTCGAATCTGGCCGGCTGGTCGCTCGAAAGTGAGCGCGACGCGTACGACGCCACGCTGACCGGCAGCTTCTACACCTATGCGGGTATCACAGCTCGGATGTTCGACGCCGAGTATCACAACATCTCCTGGGGCGGCGCGACGGTCTCGAGCCTCAATACCTCTTACGACCGGGTCGAGTGGAACGCCCCCAATCCGATTTGGGATTTCAATCTTTTCGTGGCGGATCTGGTCGTCGTGAACATCGGCGCCAACGACGCGTGGCGCCAAGCAGCCCATGTGAAGAAGGACTATCAAGATCTACTCGACGACCTGCGCGCCGCGCACCCGACGTCTCACATCATGCTCTACAACGCCTATGGTTGGGACTTCAACGAGCCCGCCAACTACATCGACGAAGTCATCGCCACGCGGTCTGACCCCAACATGTCCTCCGCGATCTTTCCGTGGCTGTTCGAGCAGTATCACGGCTGCGAGACAGACCACTCCGGGATGGCGCAGTACCTCGCCGAACACGTAACGATGGTCATCGGTTGGGCGCCGAGCCCAACGGACATGATGAATGGTTACGGGATGAACGGGAACGTCGCGAATGGCAGCTTCGAGGAAGCCGCAGCGTTCGGCGGCTGGGGTTGGCGCTACTTCGACGATCCCGGTGTCAGCCGGGTTCACGATCCCATCGGTGCTCACCACGGCGACTACTACCTGCGGCTCGAAAACCTCGCTTCGTCGCACCAGAGCAACCCCGCGAGCAACAGTGATCCCGTTACAGTCATGGCCTGGATGCGCGGCGAGAGCAATGGGGACCAGGCGTCGATCAGCATCGACTTCCGCAATCAGGACCAGGGTGCCGAACCCGACACCCCGATGCAGATCGAAACCGAGGTCAAGACGCTGACCACGCAGTGGCAGCTCTACACGATGACGTCCACCGCGCCGACGAGCGGCCAGAATCCGGTTTTCAGCAACCGCGTCACCTTCGAGGCGGCCCCAGGCGACGCGGTGCACGTCGATCACGTCTTGACGTTCGTCCCCGAACCCGCCACCTGGTTCCAGCTGTTCGCCGGAACGGGCGGTATGCTGTTGCTCCATCGGCGACGCGGCTTCAGGTAGAACTCGATCTCGCTCCGTCGGACCGTGTAGTCAATCCGCTGAGCAAAGGCTCCTGGGTAGAGCACTTGCGCGCAAACAACCCCGGCCGCGCCGGGCGGCGAAGAGTCGCTACTTCGACAGAATGTGGCCCGTCACCGCGGTACGCGCGAACCGTGAGCGAAGGATGCAGGATGTAGAGTGGACGGTGGAGAGGATCGACGACGCTCACCGAGCGGAGATCCACCCGCGACGGCCGCTCATTGACGCGGTTCGTATCAGCGTCTCGATTCACCGGGTAAAGATGAAAACGCGCAACGTCCCCTGGCTTGAGGATGTAACTGATTTTGTGCAGGCTCCAACGATTCGCACGATGAATTTCACCGTAGCTGTATTGGTCCTCACCGACGGGATGAATCGTACCGCCGCGCATGAAATTCGAATCGCATGCGTTGCGGGCCCGTAGATACGCGTACGTCAACGCATCAATCGCGGCAGCTTCGATACTCGAAAACAGCGCACCAGGCCCTTCGACCTCGAGTTGAAGCTGCGCGACCTGGAAAGCGTTCGTCACCGGACCCCCCAGCCAATTCGCTGCGGCAGCCTCCCCTTCTTCGGATGCGAAAGCGAGGTTGGAAACCAGAAGACAAAAAATAAAACGAATCGCGATGCGGTACATACTTCCTCCTGAATCGTGTCTTCGTCAGCTATACGCACCTGTTCGAATTTGGTTCAAAAAATTGGCGAACGGGTGCCGAACGAGAGCTCCATTGCTCCTTCAAAGGTGCGGGTTGACGAGTGGTCGGCGGATTGCTGGTGAGCGTTACCGCTTCTTGATTTCGATGTTTCCGTTGACTGTTTCGATCGAGATGCGAGCGCCCCCGGATCCCAAGAGTCCTTCCATCGAGCGTCCGACCCACTCACCCTTCTCCACAGTGAGGCCGAAATCGCTAGAAACATTGCCGTTGAGCGTCTCTGCGTCTACCTGGGCGTTGGCGTCTGCGGGTATCCGAAGAATGACGACGCCGTTCACGGATTCGAGATCCACAGACTGTCCGCTGCTCATCTTGTCGAACGAGAGATCGAGATTGCCGTTGATGGTCTCGACCCACGCATTGCCGGTCATGCCGGTGGCAGTGATTGAACCGTTGACGGTACCCAGCGATAGATAGCCAGTTACCCCAGTAACCTTCACGTTTCCGTTGACCAGTTCGATGTCTTCGAGAATGGCACCCGATGGAACTTTTATCGTGTAATCAACGCGTCCAGAGTTGAGGCTAAATATGTCGTAATGGGTGCTGACATGGATCCAATCCTTCCCCTCGTATTTATCGATTTCGATGGAGACCGTGATCCGGTCAATATCCTTGGCCTTGCCACTCTTGACGGCGACGATGCTGACTTCATTTTTCTTCCAGCCTTCGATCGTCACATCGCCGTTGATGTTCTCGAGGCTCAAATATCCACCCGCCTCGAGGGTGTGGATCTGGGGCGGCAGCCTTTTCGTATCTGCGGAAGCGAGTGTTCCGATCAAAAGCGACGAGAAGACCACCAGCACGCATCTGCGAAGGTCTTGATATCGATTCATTGGAGTTCTCCTCGAGCAGCGGTCTCGCTATTTCTCGTGCTTCTGAAATTGAGATGCGAAGAAGCGCGAAAGGGTTTAGAAGCTCGTTTGGCGGTCTGCCAAATACTGCGCGGCACGGGAGATCCGATCACAAGATCACCTGTTGCAGGAGTCGAAGCTCGCGCCGCCGGGTGTGGCTGAGTTTGAAGAGCAGAGAGGCGTTATAGGGGTCGCGTTCGAGCGCCGCGCGAATGTCCTGGGCGGCTGAATCCATCGTGGAGAGCAACTGTTCCAGCGAAGCAATCTGCTCGGGGGCCGCGTTGCTCTTTTGGGCTTCGAACTGCTTCATCAAAACGGCTCGGGTCTGAACAAAACCGACCTCGACGGTTTCGGCCGGAAGCCGGTAAGAGACGACGATGGGGTCGGTCCCTGCCGTTTGGACCGGGAGCGTGGCCTCGGTCGTGCTTTGGCGCGACGGGAGCGCGAAGAGCGAGGCGACGAGAATCCCTGCAATTCCGGCCGCCGCTGCGAGCGGTAGAAAATTAGGGATGCGCCAGACCTTCCGCTCTTCGGCCGCATCGAGCCGGCCGGCGATGTTGGACCAAAGATCGCGAGGAGGCGGAATTTCGCGGGAAAGGACCGAACTGGGGTCGATGATCGCCGCGAGCCGCTCGCGGTAACGCCCGCAATCCACGCAGCCTTCGATATGCGCCAGGGCATCTGGCGCCAGTGTCCCGTCCGTCGCGAAGTCCGGATGGTCGAGCTGGGTTCTCACGTCATGACAGATCATTTTAAAAGCGCCTCTCTCAAAAGATTTCGCGCCCGGTGCAGGTGGGCCTTCGAGGTTCCAGTCGCCATGCCGGCGATTTTAGCGATTTCAGCGTGCCCATATCCTTCCACATCGTGCAAAACGAAGACCGAGCGCGCGCGCGGTGGTAGCGTCGCGATCGCTCGCTCCAGTTCGAGGGCGATTTCGGCGTCTTCACCACGACTGACGAGCTGTTCTGAATGGACTTCTTCGAGCGGAAGTTGGCGTCGCCGCCGAACCCCGTGTATGCGGTGGTCCGCCATGACAACATTCACCGTCAATCGGTGAAGCCACGTCGACAATGCGCTTTGCCCTTTAAAAAGGTGCAGCTTCCGCCAGGCCCGAACGAACGCCTCCTGGGTGAGCTCTTCGGCGAGATCCGCATCGCCGGTGAGCCGCCAGCACAGTGCGTGGATTCGCCCGACCTGTTGTCGGTATATCTGCTCGAAAGCCCCCTGATCTCCATTTTGAGCGCGCTCCACGAGCGGTTCCGGCCCTTCCTTCGGTGAAGAGATGGATTTCATCGCACCCGAAACCAAGGCAATGGAATTCGACACAGTACCTTGGACGCCTGGGGTCGCGAATGGGTTTAGATCGATCACCGGTTCTGCCCGCGAAATCTCGAGATTCAGCAAGGATACGCGAATTGACACGGTCCGTGCGGGCAGGTCAATATTGCGAAATCTCGTGATTCCCACCGCCTCCACGATCTACCCAACCCCCTGAGAATCGGCCATTTTTCTCGAGTGAGGTCAAGATGAAACCGGTGACTCGAATCTCCGTAACGCTCCTGATCTTGCTCCTATACGGAGAAAGCAACGCCCAGGATGTCTACAAGCTCTGGGAGGGTCAAGTAAAGCCGTACTACAAGAAGAACGATCTCAAAGAATATGAGAAAGTGTCCTCCTTCGATGTCGTATGCGCGTACGACGTGACCGAGCCCACCTTGACGGTTTACAGAGCGGAGGGGGAGAATTCTCGCAAAGCGGTCATTCTGCTTCCCGGTGGCGGCTATTCACTCGTCGCCATTTATCATGAAGGGCACGATCTGGCCTCGCTCCTGGCCAAGCAGGGCATCACGGCTGCTGTTTTGAAGTATCGGCTGCCCAAGACCGAATCTTCCGACCAGCCTCATCTGGTTCCTCTCGCCGATACTCGCAGAGCGCTCAAATTGCTGCGGACACACTCCGACAAATACGGATTCGAAAAAGACAAACTGGGTGTGATGGGTTTTTCAGCCGGCAGTCATCTCGCGGCCGTCGCAAGCCTTTGGAAGAGCGACGATCCCGACGAGAATCCGAATTTTTCGGGACTGATCTATGGCGTTACCGATCTTGATGCGGAGAATTTGCGATGGCTGGAAAAAGATCTCTACCATCGAAAGCTGACCGATGAGGAAGTGGCTCAGAACACACTGCTCAATCTGATAACCGAAGACACCCCACCAGCGTTTTTGGCGCACGCCTATGATGACACGGTCTGCAACGTGAAGGAATCGACGCTCTACGCTGAGAAATGTGTCGAAAACAAAGTGCCCGTCGAGATGCACCTGTTTCCCAAAGGTGGACACGGTTTTGGTATAGGGCGCCAAAAAGATGGCACTGATCAATGGGTACCCTTATTCGTGAACTGGCTGAAAACGAGCATTTGAGGCTCGTCGTGCTTCGTTAGTCGGTTTGGGCAGACGAATTCAATTCGATCGCATGCTGAGCGCCTGCAGGTCAAGGCAGATCGACTTCTCTCGAAGCCAATCTGAGCGGTTCGAAAATCAGGGGAGGGTGCGGATCGCGTCGCAGCCCTCGAAGGCTTCACCATCGAACGTACTCCCGGTCGCGCAGAGCATCTCGTCGCCGACATCGAGGCCCACTTCCTTCACGTTGAAGTGACTGACGAGATCGGTGATGCCGTCTTGATTGACATCGCCGAAGTGGCCGCCGCTACGATGCACCGGCTGCGCGCCGCCAGGACCGCAGCCGAGCGTGGCCAGATCGATCTCCTCCACGTCGAACTCCGGCTCGCCGAGAATTGCAACCGGGATCACACCCGGTCGCGCTACCCGCACTGCTGCCGTTTGGGCCGAGACGGAGACTTTGCGAGGCGGAAAGGAAAGCTGGCTGTGGTAACCCACCAGGGTGACCACCGATCGCGCCGGAATCTCGATCTGATCGGACGGCGTCAACAATTCGTAGGGAGCCAGATCGTCGGATGCGCTCGTCACGTATGGGATCAGACTGTCGATTGCCATGCCTTGGAAATCGAGCTGGACGGCCTTGCTCTCCCCGGTCCAGTTGATGAAGACGGTGACCGCAATGTTATGGGGCGCATCGACATAACTCGACACCATCAGGCCCGTCGAATTCTTCAGCGGAAGCGATCCGTCGGAACGGCTGGTGTTTACTCTCGTCATATCGGGACGAATGAAGCGGCTGAAGTTTCCCAGTGCCCAGAGCATCTTCGACTCGTAGAAATTGCCATTGAACTTGCGATAGTCGATATAGACGAGGCCGTCTTTGTAATCATAGGGCGATGCCCCCAGCCACCATTGCCAGCTCGTTGCCTCGGTGATCGTCAGGTCGAAGTGGGCGGTGCGGGCGATGCGCAACGCAGAGTCAATACCCAGATCGCGACCTGGCCCGTCGTCGCCGAGTATCGAGTATTCCGTCATCGCATACTTCATCCCGGGATACTCATCGAGCTTGGCGCGCAGAAGCCTGCGCGTCCTGATGAGACCGGAGGTATCGGTCCAGTAGCTATGACCCGCGACCGCGTTGTCGACCTTGTCACCCAGGTAATCGGGGCTGGTGGAATCAAAGAAAGCGTCGACGTAATCATCGAGCGTATTCAGGTAGAAGTATTTGTTTTCGCCTGACTCTGGGATCTCGATCCGAGTATTCCCCAGATCCACTTCAGCAAGTGCATCGATCACCCTCTTGATGTCGCTCGTGCTGTAGGGGCTCCCTTCTTGCCCACCGCCCGTCCATTCCCACTGCGGTTCGTTGACTGGGCTGATGACCTCGAAGTCGATGCCTTCCACGGTGCGGAAGTGCGCGAGGATGTCGGCGAGATAGCGTGCAAAATCGTCGACCTTGTCATCCGCGAGATTGGTGGTTCCCGATGACTCGTCGGCAAACGCCTTGCCGTTCTTGGTCATGTTGATGGGCGGACTGTTGACGAATGCCGTCATCTTCTCGACGCCACGCGCCTTTGCGGCCTGGAGGAACCAGCGCTGCCCGGGTAGCCGGGTCCAATCGTAAGCGCTGAAGTCTTCGTTGTAGAATGTGTCGGCCCGGCGCCAGACGTCTGGCCCGATGTTGCTTTGCCGGCTGCTACCAGCACCAATGTTGAACCGCCACGTCGATAGCCCGATTCCCCGTGGATCGCGGCTCTCGTCGAGCCCCGTCTCGAAGAGAAGATCCGCGATGGCCTCCCGGTTTTCGATCCGCCACCCGCCGACGAACTGGATCGACCACGCGTCCGACGCGCCAAAATGGCGGATCTTCTGCCGAAGTTCCTGGGTGTTGATCGTTACGGTGAGCGGGCTCGGATGGATGGTCGCAAGCGTGCCGCTGGTTCCCGGGTAACACGGCACGTAGCCCGGGATGTCCAACTGAGCGATGGCGGGTTGAAGGGGGGCCGCGACAAACGCCATGAGGGCCGCCAGCCGCAGCAGCTTGGTCATCCCGCAGGCCTTCATTCGGATCGTCGCAATCACTGTCACCTCGGGAGCATGAACGCCAACTGACACTCTATCAGCCGACACACCGCGCCCTCAAGAAGAAAGGCGCGGCTCGCATGTTCCGCCCACACCTTATATAGGAAATCGCGCATACAGCGGCGTGCTCAACGAGCCAAGTTGCCGGCTCGTGAACCCTGATCGCCACCCTGGCGAAGATCCACCGCGCTCGACGGAGATTGCTACGCTCGACGGCAATATCTGCGCTCGACGGAGATTGCTACGGCCGACGGCGATGTCTGCGCACAACGGAGGTTGCTACGGCCGACGGCAATATCCGCGCACAACGGAGATTGCCGAGCCGGTTTACAAGCAGGGCTCGGCGATCAGTTCGCGAGGTATTTCCCATACCAGGCCAACTGCCGCTCCCAGATGTCGATCCGGAACGACGGCAGGTCGACTCCGTGGCCTTGGTCGGGATAGACCACCAGAAGCGTGTCGCGGCCCAGGCGCTTCATTGCGAGATACATCTGTTCCGAGTTGCTGATCGGCACGTTCCAGTCTTTTTCACCGCCCATCCAAAGCGTTGGAGTCACGATCTTTTCGACCTTGTTGTAAGGAGAGAGGTCCTCCCACAAAGCTCGATTCTCCCAGGGAAGACCGAACTCCCGCTCCCACCAACGATGCCAGAGATCCTGTCCGTAGTTCGATAGGAACAACGCGTCTGCGGCCCCAGAAACTGCAGCCTTGAACCGATCCGTCTGCGTGATCACGTAATTGGTCAGTATCCCGCCGTACGACCAACCTCCTACGCCGAGTCGGTCCGGGTCCGCGTACCCGAGTTCGATGGCGTGATCGACACCCGCCATCGCGTCTTGCGGATCCTTGACGCCCCAGCTTTGCCAGATTCCCATCCTGAAATCCTTGCCTCTGCCCGTTGAGCCGCGCGGGTTGGTCGATACGACGACGTAACCGTGGGCGGCAAAAAGCTGGGCATCGAAATCGAATCGGTAATCGAACTGCGCCCAGGGTCCACCGTGGGCGAGGAGCAACGTGGGATAGCGCTTCCGCGCTCGAAATCCCGGCGGCTTGTGGATGAAACCCTGGATCTCGGTGCCGTCAGGACTCGAAAAGCGCACGCTTTCGACTTCCGCGAGTTCGATCTCGGCCAACAAAGCGTTGTTATGCCGGGTCAGCTCACGCAGGCCATTGGGTTCGAGGGCAAAGAGATTACCGGGGGTGTCCGATTCACTCACGAGCGCAACGATCTCACCGCTGGGCGCAATCGCGTAGGCATCTACACAGCGCTTCCCAGTCAAGACCCGCTCGACCTCGCCACCGGTTGCTGGGATCCGCGCGAGATGCACGCTGCGCTGGTCGTGAAACTTGAAGTAGATCGCTTGTCCATCGGACGAAAATCGCGGCTCGCCGACCCACCGATCGAGCGACTCCGTTAGCACCAGCGACTCACCGCGCTCGACGGAGACGACTGCAATCTGCTCCATCGCATACCAGCTCAATTCATCCCGATTGGGGGACGCCCGATAGGCGATCCGGCTGCCGTCGGGGCTCCAATGCGGCAATTGATCGGGGCCGCTGCTGGTCGTAAGTCGGCGAAGGGCCCTTTTCGGATCGGGTTTGTCGGCGCGCGCGAGCCAGATATCGGTGTTGTAGTTGGCGTCGGGTTCATCCGAACGATTGCTCACGAAAGCAATCATTCGACCGTCGGGCGCCCAGGCGGGCTCGGAGTCGTCAAAATCGCCTCCGGTCATCTGCGTCAGCCGCTTCGATTTGAGATCAAAAACGTAGAGGTGGGTTCGGCGCCGATCGAGGTAGCCCACCCCATCGTTCTTGAACAGCAGGCGGTCGATCACCCAGGGCTTCGGCGTACTCGACCCCTCTGCGTTTTTCGCGTTCGCTTGGTTCGGATCGGGGTCTTTGATCACGAGCACGAGTCGACTGCCATCGGGCGCCCATTCGTACGCCTCGATGCCGCGATCGACCGCGGTGAGTGGCTGTGCTTCTCCGCCCTGGCTGCTGAGAGCCCACACCTGTGTGGTGTCGTCTCCACGCGCCGCGAGAAACGACAGATACCGACCATCCGGACTCCAGCGCGGCGCACCCGCGTAGCCGCCTTCGCCGGTCATACGGAGGGGATCGCCGCCTGCACGAGCAACCCGCCATACCGCGCTTTCCCACTCGTTCTTCTTCACATTGATCGAAGCCACCGTGTAGGCCACCCATTCGCCATCGGGGCTGATCACGGGGCCACCGACCGACTCGAGCGCCAGGTAGTCATTGGCGCGGAGTCGACGCTTGGCGGCCAAACCAGGGTCTGCGAAAACAACAACCAGAAATGGGATCGCCAGCGTCATCGAGGCGGCTTTCCACAGCCAGCCGGTTGCTCTCTTTGGGTCGGGAGCATCTGCGGATTTCATTGGCTTTTTTCCTTTCCGTTTTCGGTGATCGAGAGGCTCGCGATGGCGAGCGGATGATCGATGCGCACGAGTCGCCGTTTCTTTCGCGCTTAGAGATCTCGGCGCAGACACGCAACCTGCGCGCGACGCGCGGGATCGTATGCGCGCCACTTCGTTTCGGGAACTTCGCCGCTTTCGACCTTGCGAAATCCGTTGCGCTCGAAGAAGGCCTCGACACGAGGTGAAGTCGTGCATGCAAAAATGAATCGACAAGCCCGATCGCTGGCTCGCTCCGCGGCGAAACGAACCAGATGGCTACCCACGCCCTCTCCGATAAAGCGGGTGAGGGTGTAGAGCGACGCAATTTCCGCCGCCTGATCGTCGGAGTAGGTCAATAGGGTGCCGAGGCCCGCGAGGTGATTGCCGCCGATGAAAGCGCCAAAAGCGCTCTCGAGCACCCGTTCGATTTGCTCTGGCGTGCGCGGAGCCAGGTAGCCCTCGACCATTCCCCGCTCGATCAGGTCGGCGGCCGCGTCGAAATCGTCGAGACCCAGACCGCGCACGGCCACGTACCCCTCGCGGGTAAAGAGCGTCCCGGAGCCATCGTAGGTGAAGAGCTCGTCGGCGATGCCATCGATTTTGCAGAGGTTCACCGCCGCGACGCCTGCGCTCAACATCGCCTCGGCGTGCACCAGGATCTCGCCAAGCGGGCCGTCCGGCGCTGTACCCGCGATCCGTTCGCGCAGGTCTGCGGCGTCGATGAACGAATCGCGCTCGCCATTGGCGCGAATCAAGCCACCCGCCGCATCGACCCAGACCAGTTTTCGAATGCCGAGTGCGAGTGCGATCTGACAACAGGCCGCCCCGAAAGAGACGCGATCATCGGTCACGACGCCAACCCGAAGGTTCTCGCCGAGCCGCCGCCAGACGCGCCCGGGTAACGTGGTTCGCTCACCGGCGATCAGGGGCTCACTTCCCGCGATAGACTCGAGGGCCTCGACTCCATCCGAGATCAGGACCACGCGGGTCCGGTTCACCTCCAGGTCCTTCAGCACCGGCTCCAATGCCGCCCCTTCGCGCAGCTGTTCGGCGGGCACGGCGATCGCAATGGTGCGGTCGCGCAGTTCGCTCAGATAGAAACCCTTCTCGGTGAAGGGTGCGACGCGGCTTCTGTTCGCGGGCTCGGATGCCATGGCGGCGACAGTGTCGCGAATGTTCGTGTATCCTGCCGCGCCAATGGAGTGGCAGGGTTGGCTAACGCTCGCGGTGGTGCTTCTCACCCTCTTCGCGATGGTGAAGGAGCTCGCGGCACCGGACCTCATTTTGATGGCCGGCCTATTCACCCTTGCGGCATTTGGGGTGCTCACGCCGCGCGAGACCTTCGAGGGCTTCGCGAATCCCGCCCTTGCCGCGGTCGGGGCGCTGTTCATCGTATCTGCGGCACTGCGCGAAACGGGCGCGCTCGAGACGACCATCGGACGCCTGATAGACCGCACCCGCAGCGAGCAAGGTGGGCTCGCCCGCATCTGCCCCTCGGTCGCCGCCCTCTCGGCCTTTCTCAATAACGCGCCGATCGTGGCGATGATGACGCCCACCGTGATCGACTGGGCGCGGCGACGGGGCCTGTCTCCGAGCCGGTTCCTGATCCCGCTCAGCTACTCATCGATCCTCGGCAGCACGACCACAGTGATCGGCACCAGCACCACGCTGACGATCGCGGGCCTGATGATTGAATCCGGGTTCGAGCCGATGGGCTTCTTCGAACTCGCGCGGGTCGGGATTCCGGTCGCGATCGCGGGCCTCGCGTTCATTCAGTTTCTCGGGCCCAAGCTCCTCCCCACCCGCCACGAACCCAGCGAAGATCTCGGCGACCACCGCCGCGAATACACGGCCTCGATGATCGTGGAGGAGCTGTGCCCACTGATCGACCAGACCATCGAAGAGGCCGGCCTACGACATCTCCCGGGCCTCTTCCTCGTCGAGATCGGCCGGGGCAGCCGCATCATCACACCCGTCGGCCCGGACCAACAGATCCGATCGGGCGATCGCCTGGTCTTCGCGGGCGTGGTTTCGACGATCGTCGACCTGCAGCGGATCCGCGGCCTCGTACCGGCCACGGACGACGAGGGCCCGGCACCCACTCACCCCGAACATCGACTGGTCGAAGCGGTGATCTCCGCGTCCTCGCCGCTGATCAATCAGAGCATCCGCGATGCGAACTTCCGGACCTTCTACGACGCCGCGGTCATCGCCGTTCACCGCAATGGCGCGCGGGTCGCGGGCAAGATCGGCGAGATCGTGCTCGAAGCCGGAGACACCCTGCTACTCCAGGGCGCTCCGGGATTCCTGCGCGCCCATCGCAACAGCCCGGATTTCTATCTCGTGAGCGAGATCGCGGGTACTGAAACACTCCGCTACGACCGCGCCGGAATCGCGATCGGAATCCTCATTCTGATGGTGCTCGCGGCCAGTCTAGGCGCCTATCCGATTTCGATTGCGGCGTTCCTGGCCGTCGGTTTCCTGCTCGCAACGCGTTCGATCAGCGGAAGCTCTGCGCGCCGAAGCGTCGATTGGTCGATCCTGATCGTGATCGGCGCGAGTTTCGGGATCGCTCTCGCCATGCAAAAGACCGGCGCCGCAACGGCGGTCGCGGGCCTGATCGCATTGGCAGTCGGGTCCATGGGACCCGTTGCGGCGCTGGCCGTGGTTTATCTGACCGCACTGCTCCTTGCGGAGCTGCTCCACCACAATGCGGCGGTGGTGCTGATGTTTCCGATCGCCGTCGAAACCGCCGGCCTCGTGGGCGCGGATCCGCGCGGCTTCGTGATGGCTGTGGCGATTGCGGGCTGCTGCGCGTTTGCCTCGCCCGTCACCTACCAGACCCACCTGATCGTCTACGGTCCGGGCGGCTACCGGTTCACGGATTTCGTGCGCGTAGGTCTACCGCTCAATGCGATCTGCGCGGCGATCGCGATCACGCTCATTCCCTTTTTCTGGCCGTTGCCGTTATGAAGCCACCCCAGGGCGCCTGTTCCCGGCACCCGAGGTAGCTGAGCCCGCAAGGCTCGCCCTCCTAGCTTCCCCTCGGGGAAAACATTCTCGTCACCCGATCCGCTCCTACGGCACTACGAGAGAGGATGGCGACCCGCTTGGGGTTCGCTCTCCTGATCGAGAACTCGGAAACCGATAAATAAGTGTGGTTTTTTGGCTACAACAGAGCATAAGCGGTTGAAAACGATCACTCTCGTAGGCCAAAGGCGGCGCTTCTTGCGAAAAACCTGAAAATTGTTCTGGCAATTCGGGCTGGGAAAGCTCAAAATACCGGGTCGATTGGTTGCCCCCCAGAAACAACAAGCAGCCGGCGCCAACAGGGTCGGACGGGTTGGATGAATTCGCGTTGCGTCGGATGTACCCGATTCTGCGGTGCATCGGCGCTTCATCGAATGATTCAATCGAACGGCCGAAGCGGGCGCCTCGTTGCTCTGAAATGTGAAACCAGATTGCCCCGAGCGGTATCCGACCTATCAGGCTGGAATCGCAAGGGAGAGTCGAGGGTGTATACGTGAAATCGCAGACCAAGAAGGCCAAAACGTCCACCAAAGCCGAAGCAGTTCCGGCTGCTGCCGTGCAATCGGCTGCGCCCGCTGAAAAGCCCGCTGGAAAGGCCGCGGATAAACCCGCGGAGAAGAGCGGCGCAACGCGGGCTGTCTCAGCTGACGAACTCGATCCCGGACGAGAGCGACGCCCCCTGGAATCCTATTTCCAGGAAATCGGCGGTACGCGAACGCTCCGCCGTGAAGAAGAGGTCATCCTCGCCAAGGAGCTCGAATCGGCGACGATCGAGCTGCGCGAAGCCCTCTATGCCATTCCGTGTTCGGCGCGACACGTTGTCGCCCGCTGGGACGCGCTGCGCGCGCTCTCCCACACGGGCGCCAAGCTCTCTGAATCCGTCGGCGACGAAGAGACCGGTGAAATCGCCGCCCGGGTCGAGCGTGCCGTGAAGCGGCTTCGCACCCTGCTCGCCCAGCGAGAGGCACCGGTTGCGAAAGGCAAGACCGTCGAGAAGGAAATCCCGAAGATCGACGCCAAGATCGTCAAAGAACTCAAGGGTGCTCACCTCTCCCTCGTGCTGCTTGCGGAGCTGCGACAGCGGGTGCTCAAACTCACCCGAGAAATGAGGCAGACGCGGAGGGGCACCAAGAAGTTCAAGGAACTCGAGACGGTGGCCGGTGTGCCCAAGACTCGGCTCTTCGAACTCGCGGGCAAGGTCGAAAACGCTCACGAGCGGATGACCGACGAGAAGAATCGCTTCATCGAGCACAACCTGAAGCTCGTGGTCGCGATCGCGAAGGATTATCGGAACCTCGGACTCTCCTTCCCGGACTTGATCCAGGAAGGCAACCTCGGCCTGATCCGCGCGGTGGAGAAGTTCGACCATCGCCGCGGCTTCAAGTTCTCGACCTATGCGGTTTGGTGGATTCGACAGGCGTTGGTCCGCGCGATCCAGAACCACTCGCGCACCATTCGACTGCCCTCGCACGTCCACGATCGGCTACAGCGCAGCCAGCGTGTACGCGCCGAGCTGACCGGCAAACTCGGGCGAGATCCGACGCCGGCGGAACTCGCGCCCGAGCTGGGAACGGACACGAATGCGATCGAGGCGCTCGACTTGCTGTCGCGTGAGGCGATCTCACTGGAGTCGTCGGTCGCAGGCACCGAGAAGCGCCTCGAGGACTTCGTCGCCGACCCGTTCTCGCAGGCTCCGGATCACGGCCTCGACGGCGAGCGGATGCGCTCGGGGGTCGGCTTCCTGATCGGAGTGCTCACCCCGCGCGAGCAGCTGATTTTGCGCCTGCGCTACGGACTGGGCCGGGAAGAGGAGCACACCCTGGAGCAGATCGGTCAATCACTTGGCCTATCGCGCGAGCGGGTACGCCAACTCGAAGCCCGCGCGCTCAAGAAGCTCCGCGAGACGATGCCCGCGCAAAGCCTCCACCCCATTCTCGAGCCCTAGGAGCGCGACCCGGTGGGTCGTGCGACGCTGCAAGCGAATCCGTAAGGATTCGCCCGCTAGGAGCGCGACCCGGTGGGTCGTGCGACGCTGCAAGCGAATCCGTAAGGATTCGCCCGCTAGGAGCGCGACCCGGTGGGTCGTGCGACGCTGCAAGCGAATCCGTAAGGATTCGCCCGCTAGGAG
>SMVA01178591.1_pt1 | contig 17967 bp, 15 predicted proteins | sample 2456451 | NCBI WGS metagenome assembly SMVA01 (sample SAMN11095933, study PRJNA526329) | marine sediment metagenome | biome: Marine sediment; feature: Surficial sediment; material: Deep marine sediment; isolation source: Hadal surficial sediment | place: Pacific Ocean | collected 2014-05 | depth...
ACCATTACGTCGGCCGCCATCGGCGGGTTGCTGGCCGTGGGCGCGGAAAGCACCAACTGGGTCTACTTCACCCTGGCACTGATCGGTCTCGTCGTCGCCCATGCGGCGAACAACATGATCAACGACTACTTCGATCTGGAGCAGGGTGTCGATACCGACGACTACATCCGCACCCAGTACGCGCCTCATCCGATCCTGTCCGGCCTGGTCTCGAAGACGGGTCTGCTGTTGGCCATCGCCGTCACCAACCTGATCGACTTGAGCATTCTCCTCTATCTCACCGAGGTCCACGGCTGGATCGTCGCCGCCTTTGCCCTGCTGGGGCTCTTCGTGAGCATCGGCTACGTGGCGCCTCCCCTCAAGCTGAAGCACCGCGGACTGGGTGAGCCCGGCGTCTTCCTCGTCTGGGGGCCGCTCATGATCGGCGGTACGTACTTCGTCACCACCGGCTCGTTCGCGCCCTGGGTCCTGGTCGCCAGTCTTCCGTACGCCATCCTGGTGACCACGGTCCTGATCGGAAAGCACGTCGACAAATACGACGCGGACATGGCCAAGGGGATCAAGACGTTGCCCGTCATGCTGGGCAAGGAGCGCTCGCTCTTCCTCAACCAGGAGCTGATGATCGCCTACTTCGGCTTCGTCGTCTGTCTGGTTCTGACCGGAACCTTCGGCGTCTGGACCCTGCTGACACTGCTGGCGCTTCCCAAGCTCTGGAAGGCCCTCAAGGTCTACAACGAGCCGCCACCCAAGGAGGCGCCGTCAAACTATCCGCTATGGCCGCTCTGGTACGTGGCCTGGGCCTTCCTGGTGACCCGACGCGCCGGTGCGCTGCTGGTATTGGGCCTGATGATCGATGCGATCTACCCGATTCACCTGAGCTAGGCGGCCGCAGAAGCTGCGGCTGGCAGTTCGCCGAAGCGGCGAACTGCGGTGGTGGTTGGGGCTTGGCTGCCGAAGCGGCGAACTGCGGTGAACGTTGAGGCTTGGCTGGCGAAGCGGCGAATGGCGGTGGGGGTTGGGGCTTGGCGGCTGGAGAGTTGAACTGTGGGCGGGGGTGGGGTGGTCAGTCGAGCCACGAGAGGGCTTGGCGGAGCATGCGGTTGGCCGAGCGTTGTAGCACGACGCCGTGGGTCACAGTGACGCGTTCGACGTCCCATGTCAGGATCCGGTCGCGACTGGCGCGCGCGGCCTCCCGATTTCGCGTGATGGTCTTCATCAGGCGCGACGACGCAAAGCCCTTGTGGAGCCCCATGCTCCGCAGCCACAATCGGGTGAGGAGCGAGTCGTTGTCGACGTGGTTCATGAGCATGTCGGTGGCGAGCAGGGTCTTCGACTTGCGGTGATAGAAGAGGGTCTCGTTGACGTAGGGCGCGCCGCCGAAAAACTCCTGGTCGATCTGGCCGGCCCAGGCCGCAGGCGGCTCGGGCCCCAGCTCCTCGTCGAACACGATATCCTTGCGCTTCTCCGAGAGACCCGGGGCTGCAATCAGTCGGGCGTCGGGATAAGCCGCCCGATACGCTCCGATGAAGAGGTGGTGGACCTTGTTGGGTGCGACCACGTATCGGACGGTTCCCAGCCCTTTGAGCTCGGCACGGGTTTCTTCGTCGATCTCGACGGGTGAATGGAGGAACAGGCTCCCGTCCTCGAGCCGGATCACGGTCATGCGAGCACCGATCTTCAGGCCGAAGAGCGACAAGGGCCGGTCGAAAACCCAGATTTCGTCGCCGATCTCACGCGCCATGCTGGAAGACTAACAGCAACTCTTCGGGCTGCCGCCGTGGTCGGTCGGCGCGGTTTCATGGAAGTCGCGTCCCTTGCTCTCACGGGGATCGCGTCGCGTCGGATGCGAAGCATCGAACGTCTGGCGTTCGTCTTCAGGGATCGTGTTGTGTGGATCGATCGGAATGATGTCGTCCGTGTAGGGATCCGCCGTCAGGATCTGGAACGTCTTGGCGCAGACGGCCGTGCGCTCGCCGCGCCGCAGCCTATGACCGTCGTCGTCCTCTACCTGCTTCCACGGTCCGCGGTAGATCACTGCTTCGCCGGCTTCGAGACACGGGCCTTCCTTGCCCTTGCGTGCGGTCACCGTGACCGAACGGAACACGATGCCGTCGACCACGGCGAAGGGCTCTTCGGTCCATTGGTCGATGGCGATTCCGTAGAAGCCTGTCTTTTCGAGGGCTTCGAAGAGCTCGCGTTCTTCGAAGGCCCCGGAGATGCAGCCGCTCCAGAGCTCGGGATCGGCTCGCTGGGCTGCGGGGATCGGCTCGTCGCTCAGGATGTCGGAGATGGCGATGCGCCCGCCGCGCTTCAGCACCCGGTAGATCTCATGGATCAGCTGCTGCTTGTCCTCGGGCCGGACCAGGTTGAGCACACAGTTCGACACGACGATGTCGACGCTCTCATCGGGGATCATGGGGGCTTCGAGACGCAGACGTGTCATCTCCCGCTCGAGTCCCTCGATCCCGTCGGCCGACTTCAAGGGGTTCGAAGCCAACCATTCATCCAACCGGTCCAAGTCCAATGCCAGGTCCTGGATGCGCCCTCGGCGAAATTCGACGTTTGCATATCCGATGGCGTCGGCCAGCTTGGGTGCCGCGCCTCGCGCGAGACCGAGCATCTCATCGTTCATGTCGACGCCGACGACGCGACCTTCGGGGCCCACGACCTGGGAGGCGATGAAGCAGATCTTGCCGCCGCCGCTGCCGAGGTCAAGCACCGTGTCCCCGGAGCGCACATGACGCGACGGATCGCCACATCCGTAGTCGCGATCGAGCACTTCTTTGGGGATCGCTTCGAGCAGACTGCGGTCATACTCGACCGGGCAGCAGAGGGCGGCCTCGCGTTCACGCGCGGCCGCGCCATAGCGGTCACGAACGGCGGACTCGAGCTCCGTGGGACCGATCGGAGCGGTCGTGGTCATCTTGCATTCCTCCCCATCCACGTTTTCCGGATTGTGACACGTTCTAGCGGATCAATAGGTTTCGGGAAGGGGTCCGGTTACCTCGGCGTGGCGCGCGAGGCACGGCCGCGAGGCGCGGCGTCGTTGAGACGATCCTGCTGTAGAATGCGGACTGGTTGAGATCCGAATCCGTCCCGGACGCTCGTCCCGGCGATCTGGAATCACCAGTTGAACCATAGACTTGCGAGAGTCTCGACCCGCAGCAAGGAGTCCCCCGGATGCCGGACGCATGGATCATCGACGCCGTCAGAACACCTCGTGGAAAGGGCAAGCCCGGAGCCGGAGCGCTCTCGGATACCCACCCCCAGGACCTGCTCTCACTCTGCCTCAACGCACTCAAGAACCGCAACGGTTTCGACCCGCTGGACGTCGAGGACCTGGTGGCCGGCTGTGTGATGCAAGTCGGTGAGCAGGGCGGCGACATCGCCCGCAGCGCCGTCTTGAATGCCGGCTGGCCGGTCGAGGCGGCCAGTGGCGTGACCCTCAACCGTTTCTGTGGCTCCGGTCAGCAGGCCGTGAACTTCGCCGCCATGGGCGTCATGTCGGGCATGCAGGACCTGGTGATCGGAGGCGGTGTGGAGTCGATGTCGCGCAACCCGATGGGGTCCGACAAGTCCGGACTGGACGGACACAACCCGCACCTGAGGGGACTCCACCGGATGGTGCCCCAGGGGATCTCGGCCGACCTGATCGCGACGATCGAAGGCTTCAGCCGTGAAGATCTCGATGCCTTCGCTGCCGAGAGTCAGCGCCGCTGCGCCGCTGCCCAGAAGAACGGGCGCTTCGACCAGAGCCTGATCCCCGTGGTCGACCACGACGGCAAGTCGATCCTCGAGCAGGACGAGTATCCGCGGGCGGGCACGACCCAGGAGAGCCTCGCCAAGCTCGAGCCGGCCTTCGCGGGCCTGGGTGGCTACAAGCCCAAGGGCGAGTCGCGCAGCTTCGACCAGTGCGCGCTCGATCTGTACACGCAGATCGACAAGATCGCGCACGTACACCACGCCGGGAACAGCTCGGGCATCGTCGACGGCGCGAGCGCCGTACTGTTGGCGAACCCTGACTACGCCAAGGCCCATGACCTCAAGCCCCGGGCCCGGATCCTGGCCACGGCCAATGCCGCCAGCGAGCCCATCATCATGCTCACGGCTCCGACCCCGGCCACTCGGAAGTGTCTCAAGAAGGCCGGCATGACCATCGGCGACATCGATCTCGTCGAGATCAACGAGGCCTTCGCTGCCATCCCGCTCCAGACGATGCGCGGCTGCGAGATGGATCACGACAAGGTGAACGTGAACGGCGGTGCCATCGCGCTCGGCCACCCGCTGGGTGCAACCGGCGGCATGCTGATCGGCACGCTGCTGGATGAGCTCGAGCGTCAGAACAAGACGACGGGCCTCATCACCATGTGCATCGGTGGCGGCATGGGCATCGCCACGATCATCGAAAGGGTCTAGGCGCCCGGAAGCCATGAAGCGAACGGCAAACGGGGACGTTGTTGAATATTCAACTCCTCGACCCCAGGAAATGACCATGCACGGGACGGAGTTGAATATTCAACAACGTCCCCGTTTGCCCTGTTTGCTGAAGGGGTCTCAGAGGGCCAGCAGGATCCGTTCGATGGCCTCGACGGCGCCGCCTTCGGCGTTGCTACGGACGACCAGGTCGGCTGCTGCCCGAATCTCGGGGACGGCGTTCCCCATGGCGATTCCAAGCCCGGCGCGCTGCAGGATCTCCTCGTCGTTCCAGTCGTCACCGATCGCGGCGATCTCGGTGGCTTTGATGCCCAGCTCCTGAGCGACAAAGGCCAGGCCCGCCCACTTGCCCGAATTCGGCGAGAACAGCTCGAGGATGTGTCCCCGGTAGTTCTTGTTCTGGATCAAGTGCGTGCCAATCCGCTCTCCGAATCGTTCGCGGGCCTCGGCGCGCAGCTGGGTCAACGTATCGACACAGCCCATGGTGGAGAGCATGATGACGTCGTCCCGCCGCTCACTGGCTAGGTCTTCGACCCGTCGGATGTGCTCCGAGTGGTCGTCGAGATACTCCGCCTGGAACTCGTGGGGATCGCCAATCGCGTCGGTCAGCACGTCGAAACCTTCCTCGTAGGTGTCGACGTAGAGAAGCGGCGGACCCTGGGATCGCAGGAATCCGAGGGCGTCCGGGTAGAGGTCGGGCTGGAGGAAGTGCGCTTGGAGGGTGCGTCCCGTTGCGATCTCCTTCACGAGGGCACCGTTGTTTACGACCACGCGGCCTTCGAGCCCGAGCTCGGACAGCAGCGGCAGGGTCGTCCGGTAGCGACGCCCCGTGCACAGGACGACCTCGAGGCCCCGGCGCTGGGCCGAAGCCACGGCTTCTCGGACCGCGCCGGTGAGCTTTCCGTACGGGTCAAGCAGGGTCCCGTCCAGGTCGAGGGCCAGCAACTTGTACTTCATGGGTTGGGTGTGTCTCCCGCAGGGGAGGGTGCCGCAAGCTCCGTCCAGCGTCCGCTCGCCAGCCGGATGCCGGTGGCCACGGTCGAGACGAAGCTCGAAGCGAGGAACGCGATCCACAGGCCGGTCCGTCCCAGGTCCGTGTGCTGGGAAAGAATGTAGGCCAGGGGAATCGAGAAGAAGAGGGTACTGACGACCGAGATCAGCATCGGGACCAGCATGTCGCCCGCGCCCTGGAGCGAGCGCAGGAAGACGAAGAAGAAGGCCCACAGGAAGAAGGCGCCGGACGCGTACAGCAGGTATTCACTGCCGATCTCGATGACTTCGGGATCGTCCGTGAAGACGTCGAGGATCTGGGTGCGGAAGAAGAAGGCCACGATGGCGAAGGTCCACATCAAGCTGCCGTGGATCACGAGACCCGAGAAAATGGCACGCCAGGCCCTCGTGACGTTGCCGGCTCCCAGCGCCTGGCCCACCAGGGTCGCGCAGGCCGAGGCCAGCGGGAAGCAGATCATGGGCACGATCATGCCGAGGCGCAGCCCGATGGCGTAGGCCGTCTGTGTTTTCTCGCCGAAGCTGCCGGCCAGCCTCAGGAAGGCCAGCGTCGACAGGATCGTGACGGTCATCTGGATCGCGGGCGGCCAGGACAGCTTGGCGATCTCCTTCATCACCGACACGTTGACCACCAGATGGCGGAGACGCAGGTGCACGCGTGAAGTGCCGCGGAACAACACCCGCACGCCGATCACGATGCCGGCCCCCTGGCCGATGGCCATGCCGACGGCGACTCCCTTCACGCCCAGGGCAGGCATGCCGAGATGGCCGAACATGAAGATCCACTCCCCGGCGATGGCGAGAGTCACCTGGAAGAGCATCACCAGGAAGGGCGTCGTGGTGTCACCGGCGCCCCCGAGAATCGCACCGAAGAGTTGCATGAAGATGAGGCCGTAGCTGAGGGCGAACACCAGCTTCAGGTAGGGCACGCCGTACTGATAGAAGCTCTCGTCCGGTGCGCTGAGAGAGAAGAGCGGACCGGCCAGGAACAGCCCGGAGATTGCGACGAGCGTGGCGAACGAGAGACCAATCACCACGGCCTGACCGGCCAGCTGTTCGGCCCGGTCGATGTCCCCTTCGCCCACTGCGCGAGCGATCAGGGCCTGGGTGCCGAAGCACAGGCCCATCGCGGCCATCATCACGAACTGGCGAACCGTCTGGTTCACGATGATGACCGACGCCATCTGGGCTTCACCCAGCTTGCTCAAGAAGGTGAGGTCGGTCAGTTGATAGACGACGCCGGCGCCGCTGGTGGCCATCAACGGGAGCGACAGGATGAGCAGCGATCGTAACAGGCTGCCTCGAGTGTGATCGCGGTTCCGCCAGCCGCCGGATGCATCGCTGTCGGACAGCGGGCGCGCTTGCACTTCGCGCGGTTCCGACACCGTCAGGTGCCCCTCCGCGCTTCGAGTTCTTCGAGGCTTCGGGGCCAGTCTTTCTTCAGCAGACGCGATAGCGCGCGGTCGGCCAACAACTTGCCACCGGTCTGGCAGTTCGCGCAGTAGTTGGTCTCGTTGTTGGCGTAGACAATGCGTTGCACCGGTGCACCACAGTCGGGGCAGGGTTCCCGGTGGCGCCCGTGAACGGCCATGCCCTCACGGAAGGCTGTGACCTTCTCCGGAAATCCATCGCCGGCTTCGGCGCGCAGGCGTTCGGTCCAGTCGATCAGGGTCGAACGGGTAGCCCGATAGAGGCGTTCGATCTCGTCGTTCCCGAGCTTCTGGGTCAGGCGGATCGGTGAGAGCCGTGCCCGATGCAGGATCTCGTCGGAGTAGGCGTTTCCGATTCCGCTCAACAGATGGGGGTCGGTGAGCGCCCGTTTGAGAGTGTGGTTGCCCCGAACAAGACTCTCACGAAAAGCGGCGCAATCGGCCTCGAGCACCTCGAGCCCGCCCGGATCGTGTTCTGCGAGCGCATTCTCGCCCTCGACCAGATGAAGCGAGGCACGTCGCTTCGTACCGGCCTCAGTCAGGATCAGCGTTCCGGAATCGAAGTCGAACGCGGCCAGGCCGAACTTGCGCGGTGGTGTCGTACCTGCCTTCTTCCAGCGCAAACGACCCGCGATCATCAGATGTAGGACCAGGTAGTGCTGGTCCGACAGCACGATGACGATGCGCTTTCCCAGTCGACGCAGAGCGACCACCTCGCGACCGGTCATCGCGTCGATGGGCGGCTCGACGGTCTTCAGGAGAGAAGGCCCAAAAATGCGGATCTGCTCGAGGCGCTTGCCCTCGATGCGGCGCCGGAGTGCTTCGATGTAGATCGTGATGTCAGGGAGTTCCGGCACCCCAGAGTGATAGCATGAGCCCCCTGCGGCCCTTGAACGCTCGACAAGGGAGGGGGTGAGAACGGTGCGCAACGGATTCTTCATGGGTCACGGTCTCGGAAATGATTACATCGTCGTCGATCCCGGTGAGCTGGAATTTCGTCTGACACCAAATAATGTCCGATTGCTTTGTGACCGTCACCTGGGTGTTGGTGCCGACGGGGTGCTGGCGATGTCTCAGGCCCACACGGCGGACTTCGGTGTGCGTATCTTCAATCCCGATGGAAGCGAAGCGGAGAAGTCGGGAAACGGCCTCCGCATCTTTTCTCGCTTCCTCTACGCGACACGCCGTACCCAACGGACCGCGTTCCGTGTCGCAACCAAGGGTGGCGTCGTTGGCGTACAGCTGCATGTCGATGCTCATGGCGATGCCTCCAGCGCAACCATCGAGATGGGGACTGCCAGCTTTCGTCCGTCGGATCTCCCCTGCAGCCTGCGGGTCGAAGAGTTGGTGGATCGCCCGGTCCGGGCGGCCGGGCGTCGGCTTCATTTCACCGGCGTGAGCCTCGGCAATCCCCACTGCGTGATCTTTCCCGAGCGGAATCGTGGCTGGAGCCGAAAGGATCTGCTCGAACTCGGCCCCGCCCTCGAGAACCACGCGCTCTTCCCTCGGCGCAGCAATGTTCAGCTCGCCCGGCGAACGGGTCCGCGAGCCATCGAGATCCTGATCTGGGAGCGGGGTGTGGGCGAGACCCGGGCGTCGGGGACGTCGGCCTGTGCCGCGGCCTGTGCTGCGGTGCGGCGCGGGATGGTCCGCTCGCCAGTCCGGGTGCGTGCGCCTGGAGGCGACCTGCGCATCGAGATCGACGGCGCGTGGAACGTTACGATGCAGGGGCCCGTCGAGGAAGTGGCACGCGGTCGGCTCTCTCCGGCGTTCGTGCGCTTGCTTCGCTAGCCGAGGCTGGGATCGAACCAGGCCAGGATGTTCGCGTTCTCGTCGCGCGGGTAGGTGTGCGAGAGGTCTGCGATCTCGCGGTAGACGAGATCGGCGCCCGCGGCTGCGAGGGCGTCTCTCGCCATGCGGGCGCTGGAAATGGGAAACATCCAGTCGAGGGCGCCGTGCACCAGGTAGATGCGACGGCCGCGTGCGTGCTCCAAGAGGCCGAGGGCCGAGGCCGAGGGATGCAGCACACCCGAGACGGGGGCCAGAGCGGTGAACGGCGTGCCCGCATCGAGTCCTGCCAGATAGGTGAACGTGGCACCATCCGAGAGTCCCGTCAGGAGCACGTGCTCGCGATCGACTCGGAAACGTTGGCTGACGTTCTCGACCATGGACGCAAGCGCCCGTGCTTCGCCCTGGGGAGACGCCAGCGCCCAGGTGCTGTCGCGTGAGTCGGGCGCGAGCAGCAGGAAACCGCGGCTGCGTGCCTCCCGAAGCCACGTCCACAAGAAGTCGCGGCCGTGACCGAATCCGCCGTGGAGCGCGACCACCAGGGGCCAGTCGCGATCGCTTCGGTATCGCTCGGGGACGTACAGCCAGAAGCCGCCCCGCTCGGTCTCGGTGTCGGGTCGTGCGTGGTGGATGCCGACGCCGGCTGGGTCCGGGGGGTCCGGGTCGAGCTCGGCGAGGCGCTCGTGCCAGCCAGGCTCGGCGAAGAAACAGCCCAGCGGTGGAAACGCCAGTCGCAGCGGATAGAACGCCTCCAGGGCGCGGCAGTGGGAGCGCATCGCCGCGAGCACGCCGACCGCCAGCTGATCGGGCGGCGACGGAGCCAGGAACCTCTCGAGCGCGTCCAGGGCATGGCCCGCGCCTGTCCGAATGCCCTCGTGGAGCTCCTCGAGTCGATCCGACACCGCCGCATTCGAGAACGTTTCAAGTGCTTGCGTCAGTTCGGTGCGCGCCGGCTCGAGCTTCTCGCGCAGGCTGGGAAACAGCGGTGGGTGGAGGCGCCGCAGCACGGCTTCGAAGAGCTTCAGTGTCGAGAGGCTCGCGCGCCCGACGACCGTGAGCGCCTCGGCATAATCGTCGGGAATCTGGAGCGGTGCTTCGTTCACACCAGCGTCATCGCCATGCGAAGACCGGCTGCTCGTACTCGGCGACACGGGTGTTGCGGCCCCAAATCGCGACCTCGCGGAGCTGGTAGAGAATGGCTGCGGTGGGTGCGTGGATGTGGGTGCCGAGCAGGGGAATCGAGATCACGGGGCGATCGCTCTCCGGAATGCTGCGCAGTCGTGGCACGTCCGGCCGGTCGAGCTCAGCGACCGGCACCCGGTAGACGGCGGCCACTTCCTCTGGATTCGGAACCAGCTTCGAACTCGCATCAGCCCAGACTACGACGGGCGTGATGACGTAGCCCGACCGCGTCGGATAGTCATCGAGCAATCCGAGCACGTGGCTGAGCTCGAGTTCGAGTCCCACTTCTTCCGTGAGCTCGCGCAAGGCAGCGATCTCGGGGGTCTCGCCCTCGTCGAGGCGGCCGCCGGGCAGCGCCCACTGGCCGCCGTGGGCGCGAAGCTTCGACGCGCGGCGGGTGATCACGAAGGAGGTGCGTCCCTCTTCGTCGGGCAGAAGCACCAGGGCGACGGCCGCGCGGTGCAGTTTTTCGTCGTGGTGAGGCACGCGCTCGAACACCGCGAGATGATCGCGGATCCGGTTTCGCAGGGCGTCGTCGAAGCGGAACGAGGAAGCTTGCACCCCGGCAGCATAACGAAAGGTCGAGCGCTGGACGGAATGCGCCGACGGCGGCAGACTCCGGTCCCCCATGTTGACTGATGTCGAGCGCTACCGGATTCCGGTTCCCCACGCGGACCTCGAAATCTCCCTCATCGACTGGGGCGGCAACGGTCCGTTGGCGCTGCTGCACCATGCAAACGGCTTCTGCGCCGGGATGTGGGGCGTGGTGGCCCAGGGCCTGCGACGCCGCTTCCGCGTGATTGCCATGGATGCGCGCGGACACGGAGACTCCGACAAGCCACAGGGCAACGAGCACTATCGTTGGGAGAACTTCGGTCTCGACGCGGCCGCGGTGGCGGATGTGCTCGTCTCCCGTCACGGCCCAGTGACGCTGGGACTCGGACATTCCTTCGGGGGCACGGCACTCACCCTGGCGGCGATCCAGCGGCCCGATCTGTTCGAACGCCTCGTGTTGCTGGATCCGATCGTCGTGCCGACCGTCGTGATCGATTCGGCGGAGATTCGAGCCGACCGCACGAGCAGCCTGGTCGAAGCTGCGCGCCGTCGGCGCCACGTCTTCGAGAGCCGTACAGAAGCCTATGAGGGGTGGAAGGGACGGGCGATCTTCGTCGATTGGGATCCGCGCTCTCTCGAGCTCTACGTGAGCGAGGGCCTGGCCGATCGATCGGATGGCAGCGTCGAGCTCAAGTGTCCGGGCGAAGTGGAGGCCGCGATCTTCGAAGGGGGTGCCGGCGCAGACGTGATGGGACAACTTGACCGGCTCGAGGCCCCGACGCTGATCGTCTGGGCCAGCGGTGGAAACTTTCCGCGCAGCCACTTCGAGCAGCTCGCGGCCCGGATGCAACGGGGCGAAGTGATCACGGCGGAGCTTGGACACCTGATCCCCATGGAGCAGCCCGAATGGGTTGTCCGCCAGGTGCTGCGATTCAACGCTCGGTCGGAAAGCCCCGCTGGGTCCAGCCCGCCCAACCTTCCCGAAGAGAACGTACCGAGCTGAAGCCCATTTCCTGAAGGGTTCGCGCCGCCAGCGCGCTGCGGTGGCCGCCGCCGCAGTAAAGCAGAAGCCTGCGGTCGCGGTCTCCGAGCCAGGAGTCGCGCTTGTGGTGGACCTGGTCTGCCCGGACTTCGAGGAAACCGCGCGGATAGCTACGCGCGCCGGGAATGTGGCCGTCAGCGAATTCGTCGGCCTCGCGCACGTCGATGAAGTGCCAGCCATTCTGACCCGGTGCTTCGAGAATCGCCTTCGCGTCCTCGCTCGAGATCTCCTCCACGTGTTCCAGGGCGGCGTTCACGAAGTCGGCCAGGCTCTTTGTCACGGGTCAGGAGCCTCCGTAGAACGCGGCGATCGCGACGACCATGAAGCCCAGGATGCTGAGCTGGAGCGCTCGATCCGTCAACAGGGTCTCTTCGGGCTTCTCGCCGGCGAAACCGGAGTCGACCAGCAGGAAGTACCGGAAGATGGCGAAGATCACGATGGGCACGGTGAACAGCAGCAGCCTGAACTGGCTGCCGTTCTCGGCCAGTACGTCCTGCACGTAGAGCGAATAGCTGATGACGGCGGCCGCCATGGAGGTTCCGGTGAAGGCCGTCAGCGAATTTTCGGTGTATTTGGCCAGCACCGGGCGCGCCCCGCTGTTGGCACCGCCCGCCTGGAGCTCGGCCTTGCGCTTCGAGAGCGCGATGAAGAGTGCCACGAAGAGCGTGCAGAGCACGAACCAGTCCGAGAACGGGACGTCGATGGCCAATGCTCCAGCGATGGCACGGAGCACGAACCCGATCGCCACCAGCATCGTGTCCAGGATCACGATGTGTTTGCCGCTGGTCGAATAAAAGTGGCTCATGGCTACGTAGATCACGATCGAGGCGCCGAATTCGAAGCCGATCCAAAAGCCCATTCCCAGCGCTCCCAGGGTCAGGACGACGGACAGCGCGATGGCTGCCGAGGAAGAGACCTGGCCCGAGGCGATGGGCCGGTGGCGTTTCTCGGGATGGAGACGGTCGCGCTCGGCATCAATCAGGTCGTTCAGCACGTAGATCGAAGACGAAGCCAGACAGAAGGCCACGAAGGCCAGGGTCGCCGTGATCGCGGCCTGCGGGTCGAGCAGCTTGCGGGCGAACACCAGCGCCGCGAACAGCAGGAGATTCTTGGTCCACTGTTTCGGGCGCAGAAGTTGGAACACGGCGCGATTCTACTGGCATCAACGCGAGGCCGCCCGGCGCTTCCGAGAACGGCGGGCGCAGCTCAGATGAGGGTTCCCGATCACGAAGAAGCGATAGGGGAGCGTGCTTCCCTTGCTGAGGCCGATGCGATGGCTGGTGCCGATACGGATCGGGGGGGCTCCGGGGGTGGACCGGCGCAGGCAGAGGCGACCGTCCAGCAGCGATCGGCCGTAGTCGTCGAGGGTCACGCCCATGGCCTGGGTGAGCTTGCCGGGGCCGCTGCCGATATCCACGGCCTTGGCGCCGGCTGCGAGTCCCCGGCCGAGCCGCATCCGCTCTTCCCCCTCCACCGGTTCCACCGCACGCAGCAGCACGGCGGCTCCAATGCCTCGCGGCTCGCAGACCACGTTGGCGCACGTGTGGACCCCATAGCTCCGATACACATAGAGTCGCCCCGGTGGGCCGAACATGGCGCGATTGCGCGGCGTCGGCCCGCGGTGGGTGTGGGAGCCGGGGTCGGTGCCGTCGCCCAGATAGGCCTCCACCTCGACGATGCGTGCGACCAGCCGGATGCCGTCGTCGAGCCGGTGCACGAGGTAGGCGCCGAGCAGCTCCGGCGCGACCTCGAGGCAGGGTCTCGCGAAGAAGCTGGCTGTGAACTGTCCGCCTGTCGCCATGATTCGTCTTGAGCTGCGCTGGGAAGGAGCCGATGGATGGGTATCATATCGGGCCCCATCTGCCGGTACGCGAACACGGCAGTCACGCACGAGGAACGCGAGAGCAGGCCATGGACCGCGAAGGCAAGGCGGTGGCTCCCCCTCGGACACCCGATCCAGAGAACTCGACGCTCAGTAGCTTCGGTGTCAACGCAGCGCTGGTCGAAGAGATTCGACAGCGCTACGAGGTGGATCCGAGTTCGGTGCACGAGAGCTGGGCGGAGCTCTTCGATGCGGCTGCGCCCCAGTCCGCTCCGGCGCTGAGGACAAGTGAGCCAGCACCGGCCGCGCCGGAACCCGAGGACCGGGAATCCCACCGCGACGGTGGACTCCAGTCCCAGCTCTCCGATCGACATGCTCGCGTCCTCCGCCTGATCCACGCCTTTCGGGCCCGTGGTCACCGAATCGCAGACGTCGATCCCCTGGGCGCCCGTTCGTCGTACTTTCCGGAGCTCGATCCGGCCCACTACGGTCTCGGCAACGACGACTTGGATCGGCCGTACCTGGCCGGTGACCTGCCGGGGGGTCCGGTCCAGACGCTGCAACAAATCCTCGATCGCCTGAAGCGGACCTACTGCCGCAAGGTCGGGATGGAGTTCACCCACGTCCAGGATCCCGGACGCAAGAACTGGCTCATGCGCCAGATGGAGGAGAGCGAAAACACGCGCGTCTTCTCTACCAGCGAGCGGCTGGGGATCCTCGAGAAACTTTCGGCTGCGGAACTCTTCGAGCGCTTCCTCCACACGAAGTTCATCGGGCAGAAGCGCTTCTCCCTCGAAGGCGCCGAAGCGTTGATTCCAGCACTGGACACGATCGTCGAAGACGCGCCGGCCTACGGCATCCGCGAGCTCGTGATCGGCATGGCCCACCGCGGTCGGTTGAACGTCCTCTCGAACATTCTGGGCAAGTCGCTGGGCTCGATCTTTTCGGAGTTCGAGGACAGTCCCCTTTCAGACAGTCCCTACGGTTCGGGCGACGTGAAGTACCACAAGGGCTTCTCCAACGATCGCCGCACCAAGAGCGGTGAGCGAGTCCATCTGTCGCTGACCGCCAATCCCTCGCACCTCGAAGCCGTCAACCCGGTCGTCGAGGGGCGCAGCCGGGCCAAGCAGATCCGAGCCGGCGACGCCAAAGGAGAGACAATCGTTCCCGTGCTCGTGCACGGGGACGCAGCCTTCGCGGGACAGGGCATGGTCGCCGAGACGTTGAACCTGTCGAAGCTTCGCGGCTATTCGACCGGCGGCACCCTCCACATCGTCGTGAACAACCAGATCGGCTTCACCACGTCGCCCGATGAGGCACGTTCGACCCTCTATTGCACCGATGTGGCCAAGATGATCCAGGTTCCCATCTTCCACGTGAACGGCGACGATCCCGAGGCCGTCGTCCATTGCGTCAAGCTCGCCATGGCTTGGCGCCAACGCTTTCACGAAGACGTGGTGATCGACATTGTCTGCTACCGCCGACACGGTCACAACGAAAGCGACGAGCCCGCCTTCACACAGCCGCTCCTCTACGCGAAGATCCGTGCGCGTGAGTCTGTCCGCCGCCTCTACCAGGAAAAGTTGATGGAGCTCGGGATCCTGTGCGGCGAGGACCGCGAACGCATCGAGGAAGACCTGAACGGCCAGCTGGCGCGAGCCCTGGAGATGATCGAGTCCCGGCCTCCGGGACCGGACGAGCCCTACGACCCGCGCGGACCGTGGACGGGCTTCTCGCGCGAGGCGCCGGAAGTGCAGCCGGAGACAGGCGTGCCGGTCGAGCGGCTGGCCCAGATTGCGGATCGCATGGGAACCTCGCCCGGCGGCTTCCACGTGCACCCGAAGCTGTCGGTGATGCTGGACAAGCGGCGGAAGGTGGTGGCCGAAGGCGCAGCCATCGACTGGGGAACGGGGGAAGCCCTCGCGTTCGGCTCACTACTGGTCGAGGGCACGGCGGTTCGTGTCTCCGGACAGGACAGCTGTCGCGGCACCTTCAGCCACCGTCACGCGGCGCTGGTCGACCAGCTGACTGAGGAGGAGTACTTCCCTCTCGACAACGTGTCGTCGACCCAGGCGCGCTTCGAGTGTTACGACTCGCTGCTCTCCGAGGCGGCCGTGCTCGGCTTCGAATACGGCTACAGCCTGGCGGACCCAACGACGCTGACCTTGTGGGAGGCCCAGTTCGGCGACTTCGCCAACGGTGCCCAGGTCATCATCGACCAATTCATCACCTCGGCCCATGCCAAGTGGCAGCGCATGAGTGGTCTGGTGATGCTGTTGCCCCATGGCTACGAAGGGCAGGGGCCCGAGCACTCGAGCGCTCGCATTGAGCGCTTCCTCCAGCTCTGCGCCGACGACAACATGCAGATCGTCAACTGCACGACACCGGCCCAATACTTTCACCTGCTACGACGACAGATGCGGCGCAACTACCGCACGCCGCTGGTGGTGTTCACGCCGAAGAGCCTGCTGCGATCGCCGCGCGCGACTTCCACCGTCGACGAACTCGCGAATGGCCGCTTCGAGCCGCTGATTCCGGACAAGCGGGCCCTGCAGAACCCCGCAGCCGTCAAGCGCCTCGTCTTCTGTTCCGGAAAGGTCTACTACGACCTGCTGGCCGAACAGGAGCAGCGCTATCGCGATGACCCTGTCCGGCTCGCGATCGCGCGCGTCGAAGAGATCTATCCCTGGCCCGAGCAGCAGCTCAACGATGTTGTTTCGAGCTTCCCCGAAGCCGAGTGCGTGTACTGGACCCAGGAGGAGCCGGCCAACATGGGCGCCTGGACTTTCGTTCGCGAGCTCCTCCAGGCAGCGCTCCTCCCGAATCAGCAGCTCGAGTACGCGGGCCGCCGCGCCAGCTCGACTACGGCCGGCGGCTCGATGCGCATTCACAAGGCCGAGCAGGCGACCCTCGTGAAGACCACCTTCGACGGTGTCGACGGCTGAACGCCCGGCGTTCAGCCCGCTTCTAGCGGATGCCAAGCATCCGCAGCTGAACGCCCGGCGTTCAGCCGTTCAGCCAGCGGTTGCCCAGCTGCTTTCAGTCAGGGACTCGATGATGCGCGAGGCCCGATGACCCCAGATGGGGTGGGTCTGTTGCGCCTGCGCGTCGGCGAGGCGCAGCGAGGCTTCGAGGGGCGTGATTGCTTCACGTCTCGATTCTTCGCAGATGCGCCGGGTGGTCTTATGAATGCCGCCGGACCATTCGCGATCCAGATGGCGGAGCACGAGCGGGTCGTTCTCGATGAAGCCGTATTGCTCGTTGCCGCAGGAGACGATTCCCATCCGGTTGGCGACGAAGTCTGGGACGTAGAGAATGGCGAGCTGGGCCAGGGCGGCGGCGTCTCGCAATTCGTTTTCGAGCGGGTCGTTGGCGGAGCCGCAGATCATGCGGGCCTGGACCGACGGGATCGTCTTGGATCCGAGCACGCCGCCCATGGCGCAGGGCGCCAGCACGTCACATGGCTCCCACAGGATCGACGGGTCGTTTTCGCGTACCGGTCGGATCTCGACCGGCGCGTCCGACCACTGATCGAGCAAGGCTCCGCGGCGGTCGGCGCAGACCTCACTGGCCACGATCTGACGGACGCCCCGGTCGAGGAGCAGCGGGATCATGGCGCTGCCGACGTTTCCCGTTCCCTGTAGGACGACCTTCTTGCCGTGGAGTCCGTTCTGCTCGAGGAAAAGAAGGCCCGCCTCCATGGCGGAGACGACGCCCTCGGCCGTCATTCTCGAAGGGTTTCCCGAACCGCCGCGCTCCGGCGGAATGCAGGTGGCGAAGCGTGTGGCGCGGAAGATCTCGGCCATGTCGTCCGGACGCGTGCCCGCATCTTCGCCCGCGACGTATACGCCGCGGAGGCTCGTCACGAAGGCGCCGTACTCCTGATAGAGACAGCGCCGGAAGTCGACGTCGTCGGCGCGGTCGCCCGGGACGCGGGCGATGAGGCCCTTGCCGCCCCCCCACCAGAGTCCCGCCAGGGCATTCTTGCGGGTCATGGTTCGCGCCAGACGCAGCCCGTCGAGGAGCATGTCTTCCACGCTGGCATAGGTGCAATGCCGAACACCGCCCTGGGCCTGGCCGCGTCGGGTCGAGTGGATCACGGTGGCGAAGAGCGTCCCGCTGCCGCGACCGGTCGCAAGGAAGATCGCCTCGTGGTCGCAGCCCTCCCGCATCAACAGATCCGAGACCGAGCGGAGCAACGGCGATGAGACCAGGTGCCCGCCACCGTCCGGGTCGCGGATCAGCCAGGCCCGTCCGCCCAGCTCGTCGAGCAGCGAACTTGCGAAGTGGTTTGGAGAGCTTAGGAGATCCAGGGCCATGGACTGCGATTCGACCGGTCCGCCCCAGAACTGAATGTCGCCGTTATAATCGACGCCCAAGTCAACCCCGAGAGCCTGGAGAATCGCTGGATGGATCTGGATTACGGCAAGGAATACGAGGACTTCCGCGCTGAAGTCAGTGGCTGGTTGAGTGAGAACTGGCCGCCCAAAGGTGAGCTGGCCGAGTTGCCCCTGGCCGAAGGCGCAGCCTGCTTCCGCGCGACGGCCAGCGAGGCCGGCTACCTCAACCGCAACATACCCCGAAAGTACGGCGGCGGTGAACAACCGCCCGACGCCGTCGAGGGACAGATCATCCGCGAGGCGTTTGCCAAGGTCCACGCGCCGATGGAGGCGCGCGGCATCGGAAGCATGATGCTGGTGCCGACG
>SMVA01283102.1_pt1 | contig 17965 bp, 17 predicted proteins | sample 2456451 | NCBI WGS metagenome assembly SMVA01 (sample SAMN11095933, study PRJNA526329) | marine sediment metagenome | biome: Marine sediment; feature: Surficial sediment; material: Deep marine sediment; isolation source: Hadal surficial sediment | place: Pacific Ocean | collected 2014-05 | depth...
AAAAATTAATGATCTTTACTTTTAAAAACAAAATCATTTAATGGGTTTAAAAAAATCAAAAAGAATATGACTCCAAATGCCAATTCATAAACTTCCCATTTTCTGTCTGGTGGGTTAACAGCCACCAAAATGGAGGAAACTATAAAAGCTATTGTATGATGCCCTTTTACAATGGGAACAGCAAATTTATTTGCAAGGTTTTTAAACCATTCTTTTTTTCTATAAAGTATTGGAGCAACAATAAGATACAAAACCATAACAATCATTAATAACTGGGTAAATATAATTTTGTTGATCTTATTACCATCAACTATCAAATTATGTAAATTGGTTTCTGCCTGAGCATTATTTTCTTTAAAAAATTCACTTGATTCAATATTAAAAATGCGTTGTCCCCATGAAATTTCTTCACCGGAGCCAAAAAAGAAAAGAAGAGCAAAAATCAATGTACCGAATTTCCATAAAAAAGATTTTCCTTTACTGATTGTAAAAATACGATACACGCATAAAATACTTATTAATAGAAGCATCAATGATGTTGTATATTCGATAAAACCATCTTCAACGGTAAATTTGTTGTTAAAATATTCAGGGTTTGCAAATCCAAAATAAAGTGATAGTATAAAAATTATGATTAGAAAAATATAACCTAATTTATCGGTTTTCGTTAAATTATTCATTTTTTAATTTTAAAAATTAAATGATTGCTTAAATGTTTTTTATTATTCACTCTATCGCCAAAAAAGTATAGTTTATTTTAATTTATTTAACTACCTGAGTTCTTTTATAGTATCATTGAATTTAAAATCAATTTAAACAACTCGATTCAATTTATCAGCCAAGATTATTTGCAAACCATTATAATCATTTACTTCGGTTAATAAATCTTTATTTGAAATTTTTGAATCGAAGTCTTGATTATTTGGATTTAACTTCTCTGTGATGGAGTCAATTATTTTTTTTACAAGAAACCTTCTCAGGTTATAAATAACATCAGGAACAAATTTTGGCAAGCCTTTTTCCTTACTTTTTGGTAAAATATTATGACGTTCCCAGTCGCTTAAAACATACTTTTCTTCATCCATTAAAATATTGGTGACCATTGCAGCTATTTCAGAGTCTTCGTGATTTGTAAGTGATTCTATTTCTATTTTTTGATCTTGATTTAGTTTACTTATTATTTCGTAATAAATTTTTAAAAATATCGGATTTGTGAACTCGATTTCATCTTCTTGCAAATTCACATAAATCTCATTACTAACCGTATTTGTATATTTTTCTTTATTTATTTTCTTTTTACCCGAATCGTCAATCTCAGAAACGTAGTCAACAAAATCAACTTCTACATTTCCATAAAGCAATAATACCCATATTAAAGAGGCTTCCAAAATCATTAACCTATCTGTTTTCTCAATTTGCTTAGATTCTTTAACAACTCCGGTAAATGATGCATTTAAATTTGCTTGTTTTTTATTTGCCTCCCTCAGTTCTTTTTTAAGATTTTGTGAAAGTTCATTAAACAAGACACTCTCAGAAATATCCAGTAATCTGGCACATTCTTGTACATAAATTTCTCTTTGAATACTATTTGGGATCTTAGAAATACTAATCACAATATTTCTGATCAGTTCTGCTTTTTTAATCGGATCATTTTTTGTTTCCCGTAGTAATAACGACGTTTTAAACTGAATAAAATCCTGAGCATTGTTTTCAAGAAAGTCTTTTAATTCTGATTTTGATTTGTTTTTGGCAAAACTATCTGGGTCTTCTCCATCCGGGAATGCCACAACTTTCACATTCATTCCTTGCTCCAAAATCAAATCTATCCCTCTAATTGATGCTCGGATTCCTGCAGCATCCCCATCAAATAATACGGTAATATTTGGTGTTAATCTATGTACCAATCTAATTTGATCTGAGGTCAAAGCAGTTCCCGAAGATGCTACAACATTCTCAATACCTGATTGATACATGGATATTACATCTGTATATCCTTCAACCAAATAGCAATTATCTTCTTTAGCTATGCTTTGCTTAGCCTGATATATTCCATATAAAATTTTACTTTTATGATAGATCTCACTTTCCGGGGAATTTACATATTTGGCTACTTTTTTATCTGTCATTAAAGTTCTGCCTCCAAAACCTAAAACTCTTCCGCTCATACTATGAATTGGAAACAAAACTCTGCCTTTAAATCTATCGAACTTTTGTTGTACCAAATCTGAATCTGAATCTTTTTTTACGATCGTAAGTCCCGTTTTTACTAAAAACTCAAGATCGTATTTTTTACGCAACGCTTCATCGGTAAATGCCGACCAATCATTTAAGGCATATCCTAATTCAAACTTTTTTATTATTTCATCTGTAAATCCTCGTTCCTTAAAATAGCTTAGGCCAATAGCCTTACCTTTTTCAGAATTTAAAAGAATATCATGAAAGTAATTTTTTGCATATTCCGAAATCAAATACATACTCTCCCTCTCATCAGCCTGTTGCTTTTGCTCATCAGATTGTGCGGTTTCTTCAATTTCAATATTGTACTTTTTCGCAAGATATCGAATCGCTTCCGGGTAAGAATAATGCTCGTGTTCCATCAAAAAAGTTATCGCATTACCGCCTTTTCCTGTACTGAAATCTTTCCAAATCTGCTTTACAGGAGACACCATAAAGGATGGTGTTTTTTCATCGGCAAATGGACTGAGCCCTTTATAATTTGCTCCGGCTTTTTTCAAATTCACAAAATCACCAATTACCTCCTCAACTCGAGCAGTTTCAAAAACTTTGTCAATGGTGTCTTTCGTAATCATTATTTTATAGGAAACATGGATTTATTTATTCGCAGATTCGATAATTTTAGTCCATATTCCATCAAAATACTTACCCATTGGAAATTCCAAAAAGGGGAAATTATATTAATTAAAAAACTAATCTTATCTTATAATTTGAAATATTTTGCCAAAATATAACTTATCTATAAGACTAAACAGGCATTTTGAAAACGTCTCATCTAACTTTTAACTTTTTTAAGATACCGCTTTTAACTTTTTGATCGTATCCTTTGTTAATTTATCTTCGGCATATTTTTTGGTAACTTTCAATTTGGTTTCATCGCTACTGGGTAACTCAAACATAGCATCGGTTAATATTTCTTCGCAAAGTGAACGTAATCCGCGAGCTCCCAATTTATACTCAATGGCTCTATCCACAATAAAATCTAAAGCACCATTATCGATAGTAAATTCAATTCCATCCATTTCAAACAATTTTTCATATTGTTTGATTATGGCATTTTTGGGTACAGTTAAAATGGAACGCAATGTTTTTTTATCCAAAGGTTTCATGAAGGTCAAAGCAGGAAGTCTACCAATGATTTCAGGTATCAATCCAAAGGTTTTTAAATCACTGGGTATAATATATTGCAATAAATTTTCTTCATCGATTTTATCATCAGACATAGAGGCGCTATAACCTACCGCCTGCATATTTAATCGCTTGCTGATTACTTTATCAATTCCGCTAAATGCTCCCCCGGCAATAAATAATATATTTTTGGTATCAACTTCTACAAACTTTTGATCAGGATGTTTTCTTCCTCCTTTGGGTGGCACATTTACAATGGTACCTTCTAATAATTTCAACAAGGCTTGTTGGACTCCTTCACCCGAAACATCACGGGTTATAGATGGATTATCACTTTTTCGAGCTATTTTATCTATTTCGTCTATAAATACAATTCCTTTTTCAGCCTTGTCTACTTTATAATCTGCAGCTTGCAATAATCTTGTTAAAATAGTTTCCACATCTTCACCAACATATCCTGCTTCCGTTAAAACCGTGGCATCGACGATAGCAAATGGTACATTTAACATTCTGGCAATTGTTTTTGCAATCAAAGTTTTTCCAGTTCCTGTTTCTCCAACAAGTATGATATTACTTTTTTCAATTTCAACATCATCTTCCTTTGAACTTTGTTTTTGCAACAATCGTTTGTAGTGATTATATACCGCAACAGCCATTACTTTTTTAGCATGATTCTGGCCAATTATATATTGATCCATGAAATCCTTTATCTCAATTGGTTTTTTTACCAAAAATTCAGAAGCAGCTTTGTCAATTTTTTCGGTTACACTTTCTTCCAAAACTATTCCATGTGCTTGTTCAATACATTTATCGCAAATATGTGCATCGACTCCTGCAATCAATAAATTTGTCTCTTCTTTTTTCCGTTTACAAAACGAACATTCTAATTCTTCCTTTTTTGACATAATCTATATTTTCATATAAAGAGTTTTCGGTAAATCATCTTTATGACATTAATATAATATATTCTACTTATCTATCAAACACACCTTACTTTAAGGTCGATATGTTTATTTTGCAATAAAATTATTTTCTAGTTAAAACTTCATCAATCATACCATATTTCTTTGCTTCATCAGCTTTCATCCAATAATCCCTATCTGAATCTTTATGCACTTTATCAACTTTTTGACCTGAATGCTTGGCTATGATTTCATATAACTCATCTCTCAATTTCAATATTTCTCTTGCGGTAATCTCAATATCAGAAGCTTGACCTTGTGCACCTCCCATGGGTTGATGAATCATAATTCGCGAATGTGGTAAGGCCGATCTTTTCCCTTTTTCACCGGCACACATAATAACGGCTCCCATAGAAGCAGCCATTCCTGTACAAATTGTTGCAATTTTAGGTTTAATAAACTGCATCGTATCATAAATGCCCAATCCCGCATAAACACTTCCTCCAGGAGAATTGATATAAATTGATATATCCTTAGAAGAATCAACACTTTCTAAAAATAACAATTGTGCTTGAATTATATTTGCTACTTCGTCGGTAATTGCCGCACCTAAAAATATAATTCTATCCATCATTAAACGGGAGAACACATCCATTTGTGCTACATTTAATTGACGTTCTTCTATAATATATGGTGTTACGCTGCTAATTATTTTATCAACATACAAACTGCTGATTCCTTGATCATTAACAGCATATTTTTTAAATTCATTTCCGATATTCATATAATATTATTTTTAAATAAGAGTGTAAATATACTTAATTTAAATTTATTGATACTAATATAAAACCTCATAAGTTCGAGGCTTATGAGGTTAATAATATATTTAAAAAATTGATCACAAATTATTTATAAACTTCTTTAATAAATTCTTCATAAGTAACTTCTTTCTCTTTTAACTTCATATTCTCTTTAAAGAAGGTCAATAATTTTTCATTCATTAATTGATCCGAAAGTCTTTTTGCTTCGTCTTTATTTGACAAAACACGACCGGCAATGTCATCCAATTCCTTTTCTTTCGGATTAGGATTACCATATTGAGCCATTTGAGTTTTGACAAATCCTTTCGCAAAGGTTTTCAGGTCTTCATAAGAAACCTGAATATCATTATCCTTACTTATTTTACCTTCAATGAGTTGATAGCGTAAGCCTTTTTCTGAACGGTTATATTCCTCAATTGCTTGTTCGGAGGTTAACGGTTTTTCGCCTGCAACTTCCAACCATTTTTGTAAAAATTCAGCCGGTAAATCAAATTTTGTGTTTTCAATAAGACTTTCCGTAACGGCGTTTAGCAATTGTTGATCCGCTTGCGTTGTAAATTGCTTTTCGGCATCTTCTTTTAACTTTGCTTTAAGCTCTTCTTCGCTTTTAACAATATCTTTACCAAAAATTTTATCAAAAAATTCCTGATTCATTTCTGCCAAATCTGTTTTTGTTATTTCTTCAATGGTAAATTGCAACGTTTCATTAAAATCGTGCGCATCATCATGCGAAAGACCTAAAGTATTGACCAACATATGATCATTGCTAAATAACTTTTCAGATTCCAATTCTAGTATATCGCCTACTTTTTTACCTACAAACTTTTTAACATTGGCTTTTCCATTAATTTTGTCCAACTTAAACGTAGATTTTTTATCTATTTCTTTTTCTTCGTTGACAAACGTTCCTGTAATATTCGAATTTTCTTCAATGGTATCTTGCATAACGATTTTACCGTATTGCTCTCTGATATTCGCAATTTGATCATTCAACATTTTATCCTCCGCAACAATTTTATAATTGATAATTGCTTTTTTTGGCTTTAAGTTTACTTCAAACTCTGGTGCAAGCCCTAATTCAAATTCAAAGGTAAAGTCATCATTTTCCCATGAAAAATTTTCTTGTGCTTTGGGTAAAGGGTTACCCAAGACATCTAATTTTTCTTCTACTAAAAAATTGCTTAATGATTCTTGTATCAACTTATTAACCTCATCAATCATAACCGATTTACCGTATTGCTTCTTTACAAGGCTCATTGGAACGTGTCCTTTTCTAAATCCCGGAATGTTTGCTTTTTTACGATAATTTTTCAATTCCTTATCAACTTTGTTTTGATAATCTTCTGCCTTAATATCAATTTTTACAATAGCATTTAACGCATCAATACTTTCTTTAGTAATATTCATTTGATAATTATTTATTATATAATCTTTAAAAAAATATGTTTTATTTTTCAATAATTGCGGGTGCAAAATTAGTCATTTTGTTATGATATAACAATAATTATACCCCAAATCATTAATAAATCTGGTTAATCATTTGTTAAATTAAGACAAACATAGCAGCTGTTGGGACTCAAGCAATTAAAATCTCATTTCTCCTTTACCAGAGAATGTAAAAAAGACTGAACAATTGAAAGCAAAATACTAAAAATCATGGCTGTCCAAAATCCATCTACACCAAATCCTGCAACCAATTTATCAGCCAATAAAATAATGATTGTGTTTATAACAAGTAAAAAAAGGCCAAGGGTAACAATGGTAATAGGCAATGTTAATATGACTAAAACAGGCTTTAAAAAAGCAAACAAAAAGCCTAATATTAAGGCCACAATTATTGCTACAGTATAATTTTCAACATAAACGCCACCTAAAAAATTGGCTATTAGCAATACTGCTGCTGCAGAAAGAAGAATTTTTAAAATAAATTTCATAAAATATTTTTTGGCTTAAGACAGGCAAATTAATCATTTTTAAGAAAATCTACAACATTTTGATAAAATTCTAATGGGTTTTCTGCATGAAGCCAATGACCGGAATTTGATATGATTCTCATTTTATTTTTTGGAAAATATGATGCAATTAATTCTTCATCACTTGCCAAAATATATCCAGAATTTTCACCTTTCAAAAACAAAGTTTCTCCCATAAATTGTTTAAACGATGGCAAACCCTCACCTATTTCATCAATGTTATCAGACAAACTTTTAAGGTTAAAACGATATGCAAATTCATTTTTTGTTTTGCGATACACATTTTTCAATAAAAACTGACGTATTCCCATTTCGGGAATATACTTTTGAAATATAATATCGATATCATTTCTGGATTTTATTTCTGAGAAATTAACTGATTTCAATGCCGTTAAAATTAAAGTATGATGTGGTGGATAAAATTTTGGTGCCATATCTGCAACGATTAATTTATGTACCAATGCAGGGTGATTCACTGCAAAAAACATTACGGTTTTCCCTCCCATTGAATGTCCCAGAAGATTTACTTTTTCTAGTTGATGACGGTGTATATAAACCAGTAGATCATCTACCATTAACTCATAGTTGAATTCTTGTGTATGAAAACTTCTTCCATGGTTTCTTTGATCAATCAAATGCACCTGATACTTCTCAGCAAATTTATTTCCAAGTGTTTTCCAATTATCCCCCATTCCAAAATACCCATGAAGAATTAATAATGGTTTTCCTGCCCCTAAAATTAATGAGTGTAAAATTTTTGACATTTAGTTTGATAATTTCAATTTAACAGCCAAGCCTATTTGACCCAAATGATAAATATCGTGTTGTATGATTCCCTCAATTAAAAACTTAAAATCATTTGTTTTGCCCGAAATTGGATTCAGAAGAAAAGAATCTGTTTGAGATGACAAAATTTCAATCAATTCTATCTGTGTCTGGTCAAGGTTTTTCAATAATTTATGCCAATCCATTTTTTTTATCATATGAATTTTTGTCCAATCTGAAGCACTATTTATTTGAATATCAAATTCTTTATTTCCTAGTAGTTTTTTGATGGCATAAATTCTCCAACTTATAATATGCTGAACAAGCTTAGCAACCGAATTTGTTATAGCAGAAGAAGTATTATTGACCGTTTTAAAATCTATCGAATTTAATTTTTCCATCATCGAATCACCATACCACGGATTACCATTATATGATTCTTCGAGCTTTAAAATTAAATATTTTATTTCTGTATTCATGATCAAGTTTTAATTTTCAGTATTTCAAGATACATGTTTACAACATTTTGCAATCCAAAATATAAAGATTCACAAATCAAGGCATGTCCAATGGAAACTTCTAGTAAATTTGGAATTTCTCCGGCAAAATATTTTAGATTATCCAAGCTTAAATCATGGCCTGCATTAATTCCCAAGCCAAAATCACTTGCCAATTTTGCAGTTTCAATATAGGATTTCATTCCTTTTTTATTCCCTTTTGAATAAGCAACGGCATATGCCTCAGTATATAATTCAATTCTATCAGTACCTGTTTTAGCTGCTGATTCCATCAAGTTTATATTGGGGTTCATAAAAATAGAAGTTCGAATATTATTGCGTTTAAATTCGGCTATGACTTCTTGTAAAAAACTTTGATTTTTAATAGTGTCCCAACCGGCATTTGAAGTAATGGCATCAATAGCATCCGGTACTAAAGTAACTTGCTCAGGTTGAATTTCTATAACCAAATCAACGAATTTTTCAATAGGATTTCCTTCAATATTGAATTCTGTAGTAACCACAGATTTCAAATCAAATGCATCCTGATATTTTATATGTCTCTCATCAGGTCGGGGATGAATTGTAATTCCTTGAGCACCATACTCTTGTATGTCAATGGCTGCTTGTAACAAATTTGGAGTATTGCCGCCTCGAGCATTTCTCAAAGTTGCCAATTTGTTTATATTTACGCTTAACTTTGTCATAAAAAATCTAATTGTGTATTTTATAAAAGAAGATATTATACCTTTACAAATGTAAATTAATATCAGCCGACAAAATTACAATTTTATAAGTTATTTCTTATATCGAAAATAATTTTATGCAAACAACAGATTATATATCAAATGATGTTAAACCCTTAAGGTTAAGGGATAATATTAATATGGCGAAGAAATTATTTTCGCAATTTCCTCATTCTCATTTACCTGTAATTGATCGAAATAATTATTGCGGTTCAATTGCAAGAACTGATATTGAATATCCTGAATTTAACAATAAATCTTTGCGTGATATAAAGAATCAATTGCAAACTTTTTATACATCAGAAAAAGCGAATTGGTTTGAAGTTCTGGAATATTTTGCTACCTATAACACCAATTTAATACCTGTTTTAAACTCAAACAAAAAATATATTGGCTATTATGAATTGGATGATTTTTTAAATATTTTTAAAAGTACACCATTCATACACGAAGAAGGTGTTGTTTTGGTTATTGAAAAAGGTATAAATGAATACTCATTTAGTGAAATCACGCAAATTATAGAATCAAACAATGCAACTTTATTTGGGGCTTTTGTTTCAAAAATTGAAAATAATATTATTCAAATAACTTTAAAATTAAGCTTGCATGATATCAGCAATACATTACAATCATTTAGAAGATATAATTATAATATATTAAATGAATTTAAAAAAGATAAATACCTTGAAAAGTTGAACGAACGATCAGATTATTTACAGAAATACTTAAACATTTAAGCTTATGAATTTTTAAATATGAAAGTTGGAGTTTACGGACAGTCTAATAATGAGACGACAAAAAAATATATCAATTTATTAATCGACATCCTCATCCAAAATGAGGTAACCATTGTCTTTGAAGAAAAATTTTATAATTATTATAAAGCTACCAATTCAAAAATCAAACATGATACCTTTAAAAATTATTCCGATCTGGATAAATCTTACGATCTATTTTTTAGTGTAGGCGGTGACGGTACTTTTTTGCGTTCGGTTACTTTTGTCAGGGATTTAAACATTCCTATTGTTGGAATTAACACGGGTAGGTTAGGTTTTTTGGCTACCATTCAAAAAGAAAAATTAAACGATTCAATTCATTCCATATTGAATCATGATTATATACTTAAAGAACGAACGCTTATTAGGGCAACTACTAAAAATAGAAATAGCGAACTGAATGAATTGAATTTTGCATTGAACGAAATTTCAGTCATTAGAAAAAATATATCCTCAATGATTTCTATAAAAACTCTATTAGATGGTGAGTATTTAACTACTTATTGGGCTGATGGGCTAATTGTTGCAACACCAACAGGTTCAACAGGTTATTCATTGAGTTGTAACGGCCCGGTTATTTCACCAGCTTCAAAATCTTTTGTACTAACCCCTATAGCCCCACACAGTTTAATTGCACGCCCTTTGGTGATTCCGGATGACATGAAAATTATGTTAAAAGTGGATAGCAGAGAACATGAAGCATTATTGACATTGGACTCACGACAAATTACCATCTCAAATTACGACGAAATATCCATTGAAAAATGTGATTTCACCATAAAAATAGTTCAACTAAACACTCAAACTTTTATAAAAACTCTTCGTGAAAAATTACTTTGGGGAGAAGACAAACGCAATTAATTTAATGCTTATTACACAATTTTACTTTTAAAAATCTGTTAATCAAAAAAGAGCCTTTAATTCAATTAATTGCAATTGTATTTAATTATATTTGCGAACTATTTTTTATGATGAAAAAAACGTTATTTACATTTTCATTTCTACTGAGTTTCTGCATTAATTTTGCCCAAATAAATGAAGCTGGAGTATTTCTAGGGGGAAGCAATTATATTGGAGATATTGGCCGAACAAACTATATATATCCAAATAATTATGCCGTAGGTGCCATTTATAAATGGAATATGCATCCTCAATATTCTATTAGAGCAACTTATACCTACTCTAAAGTATCAGGTGACGATATAAAATCAAACAATTCATTCAGACAATTTCGAGGCTTACGATTTGAAAACAGCGTACATGAATTGGCAGCCGGAATTGAATATCACTTTTTTAAATACAATTTATCAAAAATTGGTCATACACATACCCCATATATTATCATTGAGGCTGCAATAGCAAATTATAGTAAAGTTGAATACGAATCGACAATAAATGGATCGGTTGCCATTAATAAGCGTACATTTAATTTTGCCTTGCCATTTGGTATTGGATATAAAACTAAATTAGCTCCAAATGTTGGAATAGCCCTTGAAACCTCATTCAGATATACTTTTAATGATCAAATAGATGGATATCCTCAAATTTTAGACGGAGTCGAAATCAATTATTCTAATGGTAATGATTGGTATGTATTTACTGGAATTACGATTGTTTATGCATTTGGAAGGCCAGGATGTTATTCTGGAAACGAATTTTTTTAAACTATGAGCCTTAAAGATCAAATCGATAAAAATAAAATACCGAATCATGTCGCTGTTATCATGGATGGTAATGGTCGTTGGGCAAAAAAAAGAGGATTTACTCGTGTTTTTGGACATAAAAACGGCGTAAAAGCTGTTAAAGAAATAGTGGAGGCAAGCGTAGAACTTGGAATTGGTGCCTTGACGCTATATACTTTCTCTACTGAAAATTGGAAAAGGCCAAAAATTGAAGTAGATATTTTAATGGGAATTTTAGTCAATTCATTAAAAAAAGAACTGCAAACATTTCAAAAAAATAATGTACGGTTGCAAACCATTGGAAATATTGAAAAACTACCAAAAAAAGCCAGAACCGAGCTCAAAGAGGTCATTGAAAAAACAAAGAAAAACATGGGCTTAACACTTACTTTAGCCCTAAACTATGGTTCCAGAGAAGAAATAATAATTGCTGTTAAAAAAATATCTAAAAAAATTGTTAATAATGAACTGAATATCGAAGAAATTGATGAAAATATTATAAATAGTCATTTATATACATTTACTTTGCCCGTCGTTGATTTTTTGATACGAACCAGTGGTGAAAAACGTATAAGTAATTTTTTATTATGGCAAATAGCCTATGCTGAATTGTATTTTACAAATGTATTATGGCCCGATTTTAGAAAGAAAGATTTTTACGAAGCAATATTAGATTATCAAAGTAGAGAAAGACGATTTGGAAAAACAAGTGAACAAATTGATAGCAGTAATAAATAAGTTAAAATTCAGCATTTTACCCCTATTATTAGTTTTAACAATCTTTACTGGAAATGCACAAGAAAAGGATTCAAAAACTGTAAATAAACAAGACTCTATTGCTCCTGCAAATCAAGTTTCTGATACCATTCCCGAATTAAAAAAACCGTTGGATACCGTTGCTCCTGTAAATCAGGTTCGTGATAGTATTTCCAAAACCCAACAGAAAATTGATACAATTTTTCCTGTAAATCAAGGTCTGATTTCCAAGCCAAAAACTGAAATAACCAATGATTCCATTTCAAAGATGGAACAAACTTTAGATACTATTCCTGAAACAGAAAAGGTTATTGAACCCATTAAAATTGATAAAAATAAAAAATATGTACTTGGAGGTATTACCGTTGTTGGTATTGAAACCATTTCAGAACAATCCATATTAATATTTTCGGGTTTGAATACCGGTCAACAAATTAAAATTCCCGGTGACAAATTATCTGCAGCAATAAAAAAATTATGGGGATCAAAACTCTTTAGTAATGTAGTCGTATATGTTACAAAAATTGATGAAAACTCAATTTATTTAGAAATTAATGTTGATGAGCTTGATAAAGTTGGTAAACTAACCATTAAAGGGGTTAAAAAATCAAAAATTGAAGAAATTCAAAAAGAAATTGAATTTCAAATTGGATCGATGCTTACCGAAAACCTCATCACTACTACAAAAAATCAGCTGGAAAATAAATACCGGGAAAAAGGATTTTTAAAGACCAAAGTAACCATTTCAACCAGAATTGATACGTCACAAACGAACATTCAAGATGCATTAATTCTCATTGACAAAGGTGAGAAAGTAAAAATCAATCAAATTACTTTTCACAATAATCGAGCGTTAAGTGATAAAAAATTAAAAAAATTACTTAAAAAAACAAAGGAAAAGTCCATTACAAAAAAAGGGATCTTGAGCATTTTTACTTCTTCAAAGTTAGTAGAAGATGTATACGAAGAAGACTTGAAGAGGTTGGTTGAAAAATACCAGGAAATTGGGTATAGAGATGCTCTAATCATTAAAGATTCTATTTCGTGGAATGATGACAATACTATTAACCTTGACATTACTGTTAATGAAGGTGAACAGTACAAATTTGGAAAAATTACGTTTTTAGGAAATACAGTATTTACCGATCAGTATTTGCAAAATATAATAAGAATTGATGAAGGTGTAACTTATAATGGCAAGGATTTAATTGAGAGAGTGAAAGGTGATGGATCACCTGATTCACAGGATATATCTAATTTATATTACAATCGAGGATATTTATTCTCTTCTGTTGAACTGGTCGAAACCAGTACAGAAAACAACATCATTGATTTAGAAATAAGAATCATTGAAGATGAAGTAGCGACCTTTAGAAAAGTAACCATTGTTGGGAATGATGTGACTAATGATCATGTATTGTTTAGAGAAATTAGAACCAAACCCGGCCAATTATTCAGCAAGAAAGATATTGTGAGGTCAATTCGTGAATTGGGTCAATTAGGTTATATAGATCCCGAAGCAATTGTGCCTGATGTTGTACCCAATCATCAGGATAAAACTGTTGATATAGAATATAGTTTGGCAGAAAAAGGATCGAGTCAAATTGAACTTCAAGGAGGTTATGGAGGTGGAACTTTCATCGGTACTTTGGGACTCTCGTTTAACAATTTTTCTATTAAAAATATTTTTAATCTCGATCAATACAAACCTGTTCCCAGAGGTGATGGACAAAGTATAGGTTTACGATTTCAAGTGAGTAAATACTCAAAAACCTATAGTGTTAATTTTTCCGAACCATGGATGGGAGGAAAAAAACCTAAAGGGTTTAATTTCTCAGTTTACAAATCTCTTCAGTTTCGATATAACTATATAACAAGAGATGTTGACAAGAATCAGCGGTTGGATATTATTGGAGCATCCCTCGGATTGAGTCAAAGACTCACCTGGCCCGATGACTTTTTTACCTTATCAACGTCACTTAATTATCAAAGGTTCGATTTAAAAAATTACTTTTTACCTTCATTTAATTACAATACAGGAATTTCAAACAACTTCAATTTTGCTGTTAATTTTGGAAGAAATGATGCGGGCCCAAACCCTGTTTTCCCCACCACAGGTTCACAATTTAACCTGGGAATAAAATTTACACCACCATATTCTGCATTTAATGATAAAGATTACACCACTTTACCTGATGAAGAAAAATATGAATGGCTGGAATTTTACAAGGTTACGTTTACCGGTAAATGGTATACTTCACTTGCAGGTAAATTGATTTTAATGTCAAATGCTGAGGTTGGGTATATGGATGGATATAATGATGATATCGGTGCACCGCCATTCGAACGATTCTATATGGGTGGAGATGGATTACAGCAGGGCCAATTTGATGGAAGAACAGTTATTTCTTTAAGAGGATACCCCAACGGAAGTTTGTCCAACTTAAGGGGAGGAACCATTTACAATAAAGTTGGATTTGAATTGAGGTATCCCATTACATTAAAACCTTCAGCTTCCATTTATGCGCTTACCTTTTTAGAAGGAGGAAATTCATGGGACAATTCTGCAAAATTTAATCCGTTTAAATTAAAGCGTTCTGCGGGAGCCGGTGTAAGGGTATTTATGCCTGCTTTTGGTTTATTAGGTATTGATTTTGGTTATGGTTTTGACGCTTATGAAGGGTCTAACGGTGAAATTGGAGGTTGGCAAACACATTTTATTATAGGTCAACAGTTTTAATCGAAATTAATTATATTTGCAGCGAATAATATTTTTGGCATGGTTTTTTATGAAACTAATGTAAATGACAATGAAAAGAGGAGTAATCATTTTATTAATTTGTATCTATTTTAATTCTTTTGCTCAAAAGGGACAAAGAATTGCTTATGTAGATATGAATTATATCTTAGAAAATATTCCAGAATATGTTGAAGCCCAATCAAGATTAGATTCTAAAGTTATCAATTGGCAACAAAAACTAGATGCACTTTCTAGTGAGATTGAAACTCTAAAAACCGATCTAAGCAATGAAAAACCTTTGCTGACTAAAGATTTAATCAGCGAACGTGAAGAAGATATTGAAATAAAAGTTAAAGAATTTAAACGTTTACAGATAGCATTTTTTGGCCCAAGCGGTGATTTATTTCAATTGAGAAAACAATTGGCAGAACCTGTACAAAACCAGGTTTATAATTCAATTCAAGAAATTGCAAAAAATAAACGATATGATGTCGTTTTTGACAAGTCATCAGATTTGATCATGCTTTATACAAATAGCAAATTTGATATTAGTGAATTGGTTTTAAACAGTATTGTAAAAAATAGAAAAAGAAAAATAATAGCAGATCGAAAAAATAAAAGAATTGCCGGAGCCGAAATAGTTGGTTCACAAAACGAGGAAGACGATTATATGAATTCTGCCAATGAGGCTGTCAATGATATAGGTGATACCGTTGTCAAAGAAAAGACCAAAGAACAACAAAGAATTGAGGATAAGATTGCTAAAAGAGAGGCATTAAAAGCGAGAATTAAAGCCCAGCAAGAAGCAAGGGTTCGAATGAGAGATTCTTTAAAAAAGGTTGCCGATGAAAATCGTGCCGCCAAATTAAAAGAAATTGAGGATCGTAGAAAACAAAGAGAAGAAAAGATTAAAAACAACGACTAAATAGAAATTATTAAAACAAATTATTAAAACAATGAAATTATTTAGAAAATTATTAGTAGTGATTATACTTTTTACAGCATTTAATACCATTCAAGCTCAAAAAATTGGTCATATAGATAGTGAACTATTATTGACATCGATGCCTGAAACTAAGGCTATGGAAAATGAATTGCAAAAAGTACAGCAAACATATGCTGATGAATACAATGAACAAGTGACTGCAATTCAAGCTAAAGTTAAAAAGTATGAAACAGAGGCTCCAACGCAAACTGATGTTAAAAATGAAGAAAGACGATTAGAAGTTGATGGAATTCAACGAAAAATTCAAAAATACGCCTCAACGGCTAGTGAAGAAATGCAAAAAAAACGTTTTGATTTATTAAAACCAATTGTTGAAAAAGCTCAAAAAGCGGTAAAAGATGTTGCAGCAGAAAAAGGTGTTGTTTATGTATTTGATTCTGCCCCCGGAAAAGGATTGATTGTATTTGATCAAGGTGAAGATTTATTACCTGCTGTTAAAGCGAAATTAGGTATTCAATAAAAAAATAAATATCTCATAAAAAAATCCGTCGTCCGACGGATTTTTTATGATTAACATCTTTTGTCGCTGGAGATTACTGTATAAAAATGAATTCGACTTTCATTTTAATATGGCAATCTTTAATCTTCACATTCACAAAATTATTGATACCAACCCGCATATTTTACATAATTATTAGCGATTCTATCTATTTCACCTAAAATCAATTCTTTACTAATATCTTTTATTTTCTTAGCGGGTACACCTCCAAAAATACTTCCTGATTTTACAATCGTGTTTTTTGTTACAACAGCTCCCGCGGCAATAATACTATTACTTTCAATGATACAATCGTCCATGATGATTGCACCCATACCGATCAATACATGATCATGAATGGTACAACCATGTACGATAGCGTTGTGTCCTATTGAAACATTATTGCCAATATTGGTTGGTGATACTTTATAGGTAGCATGTATAATAGCTCCGTCTTGCACATTTACTTTGTTACCCATTCTAATATAATGAACATCTCCCCGAATTACCGCATTATACCAAATACTACATTGATTACCCATGATAACATCTCCCACTATAACAGCATTTTCTGCTATAAAACATCCATCACCAAATTCAGGTTTAAGCCCGTTTAATTCTTTTATAATCATCCTGAAAATTATTTTAATGCATCATTAACTTAAATTATGTAATAAAACCTCAATATGAGCTTTGAAAATGCAATAAAATTAGGTGCTCTAAAAATTAGCACTCACAGTACTTGGGGCTGCTATGGTTCGATTTTAACGTGTATTTAACTGCTTATTTTACAACCGTTTCAAAACTAAATAGATTTTCAAATCATAATATGGGATTAAATTCAAATATAGATAAAAAATCTTTCGTAAATTTGCAAAAATAAAATTCAATTAAAATGTCAACGATAAAAATTGAAAATACCAATAATTCAGCCATTATAAAGTTTGTTTTCGACAAAATATTAACTGAAAATAGTTTTGAGTACAATTCAATTGATGATGCCGATAATTCAAATTTGGTGAAGCAACTTTTTCACCTTCCCTTTGTAAAAAAAGTTTTTATTACTGCGAATTTTATTGCGGTTGAAAAATTTGATATTGTTGATTGGAAAGAAGTACAGGAAGAAACCAAAAATATGATTACTTCTTTTCTTAATCAAAATGGATCTGTATTTAATGTAAAAGATACGATTACTGTCATAGAAGTTTTTGCAGAAAGCACACCAAATCCTAGTGTGCAAAAATTTGTAACCAATAAATTACTTACTTCTCAAAATATTGAAGTTTTAAGTAAAAAAGAGACGCTTCATGTACCTATAGCTCAGGAATTATTTGAATTTCCATTTGTTAAAGAAGTTTTCATTTCAAACAACTATATCTCCATCATGAAAAATGATGACCTGGAATGGTTTGAAATTAATACGGAAATTCGTGATTTTATTAAAGAATATTTACAAGATG
>SMVA01003473.1_pt1 | contig 17951 bp, 16 predicted proteins | sample 2456451 | NCBI WGS metagenome assembly SMVA01 (sample SAMN11095933, study PRJNA526329) | marine sediment metagenome | biome: Marine sediment; feature: Surficial sediment; material: Deep marine sediment; isolation source: Hadal surficial sediment | place: Pacific Ocean | collected 2014-05 | depth...
GCCATGGAAGCAACAATCGTCCCAAGGCCAAGGCTGACCAGCGTGATCGGGATCGCGCAGCAAATCAGCGTGCCGGATGTCGTGAACAGCAACACCCAGCTCCAAGTGTGTGGTTTTTCCATCTCGACTCCTAATACACTATGCCGACGGCTACACTGAAATAGCTGCCCGACCAGTTGCTGTCACGTTCATACACGAGGGCTTTGTATTCGGCCCGAAACATGACGTTCTCTTTGAAATAGACGAAAACGGGGCCGGTCTGGATGCGATCGCCCTCGTCTGAGGCCAGCGCTGAAACATCCCACAGTGCAAACATCCCGTTGCCTTTTCCGGGGAAAGCAAAACCCGCATTGATATCCAACCCGACACGGTCTTCCCATGCATATAGATCATATAGCTGGTAGAAGGATGGCGTCTCCGAGCTATAGGAAACGCTCAAGCCCAGATCCCAATCTCCCTCATGACCCGTTGGCAGTTTCACCGACGGCGTGATCCCCCAATTTGACGTCTTGGGCCCGTCATTCGTGTATTTCTTGAGCGGCAAGCCCAGGATCAGATCACCCATCTCGCCGCCGGTCTGAGGCAGCTTGAAGGTCAAGCGAACCGAAGGTTTGAAGGTATAGACGCCTTCCACCCAGGTGGTGGTTTTAGCGTCGAACTGCTCGATCCGGGTCTGAAAGCCATAACCTTCCGACCAGCGAGGCGCCATATCCATCACGGGTTGATGGGCATACACCGAGCTACTCACCAAGAGCATGAGTGCCAGCCAAAGACAGCTCACGGCTGGAAGTCGACGCGTTCGCCTTCAGGCGTCAACAGCCAGATATCAACCGGGTTGTAGCCACCCGATTCGATAGCACCGAACAGGGCTTCTTTGTCCAATTCGGCTTCATCCTTCACGGCAATGGTGACCATCTGGTCTTCGATCTCGACCTTGACACCTTTGGTGTACCGGTCACGGTCAATGAATGGCAGCTTGGAGACTTTTTTGGTCACGCCGAGAGAGCAAAATTCACAGACGATGCCGTTCACCTTGATGACGTAGTCTTGTGCTAATGCAGGCGTTGCGATAAGCGCCAGGAGCAGCGCCAATAAATTAATTCTGTTAAACATCATTTCACCTTTCGTTTGTTTGTGGAACATTCATGCCCGCAAAAACGCAGACATGAGGAACTTACGAAAGACGAGAGATGGGCGGCCTGAACGGCGGGTCAATGCCGCTTATCGTGAGAACGGGTGCAACCTTTAGGATCGGCGTATCCATGGCAGATAGGTCGCTTGTTTTGATATCGATCGCCGTCATCATCGGCATGCACATCAAACAACAATCATCCGAGTTAGATGATGTAGCGCCATTGCCATCGGTTTGATGACAGGGCATTTCCATTACCGCAGCATCCACTACCTCTGTTGCAGGCGAGGCAAAACAGCAAGCACCATAGGTCGCGTTCAAAAAGAAAACGATCACAGCGACCTGCGCCAGCGCCTTGACAACTTTATTTTGTTGCTTCATGGACTCCATTGGACACCGTATCCACGGGGAATTCCGTGATTTGATTCCAACCTGTCTCTACCGTAATACCTGTAGTTACTACAGAATCAAGGGGCTGGTCCGCTGGTGATCTGCTCAGAGCATTCCGCTTCCCGCCTTGTCGTGTGTCATGTTATTGGGTGGGTAGGGGTGAGTCGTCAGACTCCCGGTGATGATCCGCACTGCGTTCGGCTTCGATGAACACCCGTTGAATCGCCGGGTCCAACCGCTTCACGGCGTTGCTGATCTCGGTAACGGCACTTTCGAGTTCCGAAGAATCAATACCGTCGACGAAGTCGACACTGATGGTGACAATGATGTACGCGGGTCCCATATGCAGGGTGGCCATCTCGTTGATGGACACGATTCGATCATCTGCTACCAACACCCCTCTGATGGCGGCGACCGTCTCCGGTGCCGCGCTCTCACCGATCAACAGGCTTTTGCTCTCATAGGCGAGCCAGGCCGCGGTAATGCCGAGGATGACGCCGATGAGCATCGACGCGCCACCATCGAACAGCGGATTGCCGGTTAGCTGATACAAACCCAAACCGACCATCGCAACGAGCAAACCCAACATGGCCGCGGTGTCTTCGAACACCACCACAAAAATGGTCGGGTCTTTACCCTGCCGCACGGCTTCGAAAAAGCCGAGGCTCCCCTTGTAGCGACCGAATTCACGTACGGCGATCCACAAGGCTCCCCCCTCGAACACCATCGCGATTCCCAACACCGCGTAGTTCAAACCGATATTGCTGATGGGCTCCGGATGGTCGAGATGCTGCCAGCCCAGGTAGAGGGACACACCCGACCCAAGAGCAAAAATCAGAATAGCGACGACAAAACTCCAGAAATAGATTTCCTTGCCGTGGCCGAATGGGAACTGCTCATCCGGCGGGCGCTTGGCCATCTTCAAGCCGTAAAGCAACAGTATCTGGTTACCGGTATCCACGAGTGAGTGAACGGCCTCGGAGAACATGGCGGAACTTCCGCTCACCCCCGCGGCAAGGAATTTTGTCACCGCAATGAGGCTATTGCCCACCAGGGCTGCATAGATCGCTTTTTTTGACGAACCTGCCACGGCTGATTATTCGCGGGTACTACCTACCGCCGGCGTAACACCAGGCTACCGATCGAATACCCCGCGCCGAATGAGCAGATCACGCCCACGTCGCCCGTCTCGAAGTCGTCCTGATAAAGACTGAAAGCGATGATAGATCCCGCAGACGCGGTGTTAGCGAAGGTATCCAGCACAATGGGCGCCTCGTCCTGGGTCGCATCATGGCCGAGCAGACGTCTGGCGATGAGGTGGTTCATATTGATGTTGGCCTGGTGGAGCCACCAGCGTTTCACGTCTGCTACTTCGATTCCAACCGCGGCGATCTGCAATTGTAAATGTTCGGTCGCCATCGGGCAGACATCCTTGAATACCTTACGTCCGTTCTGGTGAAACAGATTATCGATTCCGAAGGCTTCGGTATCCTCGGCAAAAGAAACATAACCGAAATTTGAGCGGATGTTATTCGAAAATACGGTGATGGCTTTCGTTCCCAGAATGTCATAACTGTTATCAACCGTGCAGGTTTCCGCGGCTTCGAGCACCACGGCGGTGCTGACATCGCCGAATATGAAGTGACTGTCGCGATCGTGAAAATTCATCTGTGGCGTGGTCAGCTCCGGATTGATCACCAGCGCGCAGCGCGCGGAACCGGCGGCGATGGCATCGTGCGCGCGTTGCAGAGCAAAGGTGGCGGCGGAACACGCAACCAGCATGTCGAAGCCAAACCCCTGGATACCGAGCGCGTTCTGGACCTCGATGGCGATGGCGGGATAAGCGCGCTGAGTGTAGGCGCACGATACGATGACCATGTCGATATCCGCGCCCGTTTTTCCCGCCGCCGTCATCGCTCGACGTGCCGAGTTGAGCGCCATCTCCGCCTGCAGGGAAATCTCGTCTTCGGCGCGCATGGGAATGCGGGGCCGCATCCGGTCGATGTCGAGAATACCTTCCTTTTCGTATACGTAGCGGCTTTTGATACCGGAAGCCTTCTCGATGAATTCGCTGCTGGAGGATTCTTTTAAGGTGAGTTCGCCAGCTTCGATGGCGGCGGCGTTCTCGGTGTTGAATCGTCGTGCAAACGCGTTATAACTCGCCACCAGCTCGTCGTTGCTGATGGAGTATTCGGGCTTCCACAGACCCACCCCGCTTACCACCACCGTGCCAGTCATGGGTCGACTCCTTAAGATCGGCGGCAGGGCCAGTTACGGAATCGGCAGGTAGCCGTCTTCCACACCCTTGGTAAAAACGCCCACTGCGTCGTGTGCATGCAGACTCTCGTGGTGTTCAACGCGTACCCAGAAATCCGTGATTCGATCGTCGTTGCTGAGCTGGCTCTTGAGCTTGCGCCCGGCGTCTTCTATGAACATGGGGTTTTGTCCGTTGAGGCGCGCGAACTCCTGCTCATCCTCGCGCTTGACCGCGGTCTGCACCGGCGTCTGCAGGGTTTCTTCCACCTTGTTGATGAGGTCGGTGATGGGGAAGTCAATCAGACCGTCGCGCAACCGAACGAGTATCTGTGCGTCACTTCTCTGGCTGTGTGGGGTTGCGATGATTCCCTCATCGGTACCGAGCCAGGCATGGACGTCTTTGGCGCTCACCTGCCCTTGCCGACCAAAATCGTCTTCGAATTGATGCTGAATCAGCTGCCTCGCAAGAGCCGCTGAGCAGGGGCACGTGGATGAGTACTGTACGCTGATTTTCACCTCCAGCGTGATTTGCCCACCGATCAGCGTTCCTTTGACAGAGACCGGGTAGGAATTCCATCCGGAATTGTCGCTCACCAATGCCTGACGTCGAAGGTAGTAGTCGAAATCAAACTGAACGAAGGCCTTGGTGCTGAGATCGCGGTGGGATTCCAGAATACTCAACAACAGCAACTTCAGTCCGGCCGCGGTCAATGGCCGGGTTTCCGCGTGCTCATCCAGAATCAGATAGAGCCGCGACATGTGAATACCTTTGGCCAGCGGGTCGCCGAGATCTACAAATACCTGCACGCGCGACTGCACCTGTTTGGTCTTGTCACCGTCGCGAACCAGCAACGGCTGGTGGATGTCGCTCATCCCCACCCAATCCAGGGTACCGGCGGGCGCGTGCAGCTCGCGGCTTGCCACATCGGGCATCGCGTTAATTGCAACGAGTTCCGCTTTGTTCATCCACCCATCCTAACCGACCAAACGGCCGAACATTGTAACCAATCGCCCTGTTCTAGCAAAAACCCAAAAAAACAGGCAATACGAGCGCTTTGACCCACGCTCAGCTGCGAAGCTGCTCCATCTCCTCGGCCGTGAGTTCGCGAGCTTCATCCTCCAGCATCACGGGAATTCCATCGCGAATCGGATAGGCCAACCCGCTTGCCCTGCACCATAGCTCATCGACATCTTTCTGATAGGTCAACGACGCCTTGCTGATTGGACAAACCAGTAATTCCAATAATTTCGAATCCAACGTAACTAACCTTCTCCAGCAACTCTTCTCCAGTGTAACGCCGAGTACCGCCAGATGCAGTCAATGGCGCGGCCTACCCGCTATTCAGCGCGGCGGCCTCGGCGGCACGTTTCATACCTTAAAGGGATGTTTCAGGACAATTGTCTCCTCCCGATCGGGACCCGTGGAGATGATGTCGATGGGCGCTCCAACGGTTTGTTCGATTCGACGGATGTATGACTGGGCGGTTTCCGGCAAGGCATCGTAGTCTCTGAGACCAAGCGTCGAGGTCTTCCACCCGGGAAGTTCCTCATAGATCGGTTTGATGCCGGCGTAATATTCACTGCCAAAACGCGGTGCGCCCACGACCCCGTCGGGACCTTCATAGCCCACACAGATGCGAATCGTTTCCAGTCCGTCCAGCACATCGAGTTTGGTCAGGCACAACCCGGAAATGCTGTTGATCTGCACGGCCTGACGTAACGCAACCGTGTCGAACCACCCGCAGCGGCGCGGACGACCGGTGGTGGAACCAAATTCATGGCCCCGTTCGGCCAACCGTTCACCCGTGCTGTCGAACAGCTCGGTAGGGAAAGGACCTGAGCCGACGCGAGTGGAATAGGCTTTGGTGATGCCCAGAATGTAGTCGAGGTATCTCGGACCAAACCCGCTGCCGACAGCGGTTCCTCCTGCGGTGGTATTCGACGACGTGACATAGGGGTAGGTGCCGAGGTCCACATCCAGCAGCGCACCCTGAGCACCCTCAAACAGTATGTTGTCACCGGCTTCGCGCAGCGCGTGCAGCATGGGAATGATGTCCGTCACCATCGGTTTGATCTGCTCGGCAACCTCGGCGCACCGATCCAGCGTGTCGTTGAAATCAACCGGGTCGGTTTTGTAATAGTTCTGCAGCATGAAGTTGTGATACTCCATGACCTCGGCGAGTTTTGCCGCGAATCCCTGCCAGTAGAACAGGTCTCCCAACCGTACCCCGCGCCGCGCCGCCTTATCCTCGTAGGCCGGACCAATACCCCGCCCGGTGGTACCGATTTTTTGACTGCCGCGGGCTTGCTCGCGCGCGAGGTCGAGCTTTACGTGATAGGGCAGTACCAACGGGCAGGCGGGGCTGATGAACAATCGTTTCCGTACCGGGATGCCGCGCGCTTCGAGACCGTCGATTTCCTCCATCAACGCGTTGAGTTCCAGCACCACCCCATTGCCGATGAAACACTGAACGTTGGTACGCAGGATGCCGGAGGGAATCAGATGCAATACGGTCTTCTGCCCATCGATCACCAGCGTATGCCCGGCATTGTGGCCACCTTGAAAACGCACCACCGCGGCACTCTGATCGGTCAGAAGGTCAACTATCTTGCCTTTTCCTTCGTCACCCCACTGGGTCCCGATGACCACAACGTTCCGTCCCATATTCTTTGCGCCTCAAACAATGTCGATGACGGACCACTGCCCATCGTTGATCAGTAATTGCTGCGAACAAATCGCCGAAGGGGTCTCCTGCGGGGATAGTGCAACCACCACCCTCTCACCGCTATCGCGTAACTCGCCAACGCGCAACAGAAGTTCCGCCTTATCTTTTCCCTCTGCCCAGGGCGCCCAGATCGTTGGCGACGCGGTGATGGTGGTGCTCAGCAGCTCCTTCAGGCTGACATCAAAGCCGGTCGCGGGTCGATTGCGCCCGAAGGCGGCCCCGATACCGTCGTATCGACCCCCTCGAGCGAGTGCACGACCCTGCTTTGCCTGGTAGGCCGAAAACACCGGTCCGTTGTGATAGCCGTAACCGGCAAGTTCGGCCACATCGTATCTCAATGCCAAGTCCGGGCACCGTTGCTTCACCATCCCGGTAAACTCGATGAGACTATCCAGCGCACCTTTCACCGCAACGGGCGCAGACTCGAGCGCCAGTCGTACATCCTCCACGGTATCGGCCGGACCCATCAACGTTGGCAGGCGCACCAACATATCGGCAATCGGTGAATCCCCCACGATATCCGCGATGTCCGTCTCCGACTTACTCTGCACCGCCGCGAACAGTCCCCGCTCGCTCCTCTCATCCAAAGCGCCATCCAGAGCACAAGCAAGGCTGTGATAGATACCCATGTTGCCGAGCACCAGGACAGGCTCAGCCACGCCCACGGCATGCAGAACTTCCACCAGCAGAGCAACCACTTCGGCATCAGCCGCAAGCGAGCTGGAACCGAAAATTTCAGCACCCGCTTTCACGGGAACGCGCGATGCCAGGACCGCCTGCGGATTGGCATGTACGACGGTTCCCGCATAACACAGTCGTTGCACTTCGTTGTCTTTGAGACTATGGGCGTCCATGCGAGCGACCTGGGAGGTCATGTCGGCGCGCACACCCAGCAACCGACCGCTGCGTTGATCTACCGCCTTGAGAGTTTGCAGATCGAGGTCGTACCCGGATCCCACCAGCAACGCATCCAGATACTCGATGAGCGGCGGCTCCACATAGTCGAAACCCCAGTGATGAAATACATCCAGAACCGTCCGACGAATCTGTTCCAGCGCCCAGGCGGCAGGCGGCAGCAATTCATCTACCCCGTCGGGTAGACGCCAAGTTTGGTGTTCCACTCAGGGAGCCTCTGATTAATTATCGATTATTCAGCGGGAGCTTCTCGCGTCTACCATTACCGCATCGCAACCCTTGCCAGACCTTGTCCAGAAACCGACTTCCGGCATTTCTTCAGCCCGTGCCTTCGGAGTCGAATGGATACTCATCCCAAACACACCTTCGAGCCGACCTACCTGGTTATTGAGTGTCTTGCTTCAAATATCTGAAGAACTCGTTTGAAGGGTCCAACACCAGTATGTCTCCTTTGTTACTGAAGACATTTACATACGCGTTCATGCTTCGATAGAACGTATAAAACTCCGGGTCCTTGTTGTAAGCGCTGGCGTAGATAGAGGCCGAGCGTGCATCACCATCGCCGCGCGTCTGTTCGGCGTCGCGATAGGCTTCTGCCTCGATGACTACCGAGCGCCGATCAGCATCGGCACGGATGCCAAGCGCCAGTTCTTCTCCCTGCGCTCGATACTGGCGTGCTTCAATCTGCCGTTCGGATTCCATTCGATCATAAACGGTCGCCGACACTTCCGTTGGCAGATCGATACGTTTTACCCGCACATCCACGACTTCGATACCCGCGGCGTCCTTCATGACCAGGTTGAGGTCGTTCATGAGTTCCTGCATGAGCTGATCGCGTTCACCGGACACGACTTCGTGCATGTCTCTGCGGCTGATCTGGTTGCGCAGCCCCTCGTTTACCCGCTCCGAGAGAATTCGCCTTGCACGGACCATGTCAAACGAGGTTGCAGTGTAGAATCTCTCGACATCCACCACTCGCCACTTCGCAAACGAATCGACCATCAGCGGTTTTTTCTCCACCGTGTAGTAGCGCTCGGCGGGGGCATCCAGAGTAAGCACCCGTCGGTCGAAAAACTTGACCTCCTCGGCGATCGGAATCTTGAAATGTATTCCTGGCGGTACATCCGCCCAGCTGACGGCACCAAATTTCAGCAGGATGGCGCGCTCGGTTTCATGAACCGTATAAACGCTGCTTGCACCCAGTAGAATCAAGGCGACAGCGATCAAAGTTAAGATGAAATTGCGTAAGTTCATAACAGATCCTAGCGATTGTCTCGCGGTCGGCCACCGGCCGCGCGATTGTTGAGTTCACGCACCACAGCGTCCGCTATGCTACTGATAGATTCTCGGGAATTCTGAGCTCCGGCAAAAGCGCCGGCCTGAGTAAGCTTATCCAGTGGCAGGTACATCAAATTGTTACCGCCTTCCAGATCGATGAGAATTTTCGAGCTGTTCGCGAACACCGACTCCATTGCATCGATGTACAAACGGTCACGAGTCACTTCCTTGGCGAGCTGATATTCGGTCAACAACTTCTCGAAGCGACTTGCTTCACCCGTTGCACGTGCAACCACCTGATCGCGATAGGCGTTTGCCTCCTCCAATTGTTTCTGCGCTTGACCTCGAGCGGTCGGGACGATGCTTTCGGCATAAGCGCTGGCGTCGTTTATGTAACGTTGTTCATCCTCGCGGGCTTTCACGACATCGTCGAACGCATCACGTACCTGCGACGGGGGGGCACTCTCATCGATATTGACCTTGATCACCAGAATGCCGGTGCCGTACCGATCCAGGTAGGACTGTAAGCGTTCCTGTACCTCCAGGGCGATATCCGCGCGTCCGTCGGTAATGACGGCATCCATCGTTGAGCTACCGACAACGTGCCTGAGCGCACTCTCTGTCGCATGCTGCAGACTGATGATGGGATTGACCACATTGACCTGAAAGTCGGTCGCGCTGCGGATCACATACTGCACCGTCATGCTTACGTCAACGATGTTTTCGTCTTCGGTGAGCATCAGAGCCTGATGCTCATGGGAATTGACCTGGGTGACATTTTCCTTTTTGACAACATCGATGAGGGGCGGATTCCAGTGCAGACCCTGTTGGACCTCGGTGTCCTGTACTTTGCCGAATCGATACACAACGCCGCGTTCCTGAACATCGATCTGGTATATGCCTAACAGCCCGTAGACGATCCCAGCGATCACCAGCGCAATGCCGGCCATACTGGCGCTGAATCCCTTACCCGGGGTGCCGCCACCGCCCCCGCCGCCAAAGATGCCCGAAAGCTGCCGCTGCAACTTTTTGAACGCTTCATCCAGATCTGGCGGACCCTGGTCGCCCCGACTACTCCAGGGGTCTTTGTCGCCGCCACCGCCCTCATTCCAAGCCATCTGCTGGGTACTCCGTGTACGTTTTGATTCGAGAAACCGACTCGATTATTAGTGGGTCTAAGGGGACGAAATTCTAGGGTGGTCCGCGATACCCTGCAACCGGACTTTAGGCTCCTGCCTCAGCCGTTCCAAGAGGTTCGAATCGGCCCGCAATGTGAGTGCAACGCTACCGTCCTCTTTGATCTGCTCCGAGATAACCGCACCAAGATTGTAGAGCCACGCTCGAATCCTGCCGTCCTCCACCGGTAATAGTACTTCAGTGGGCGAACTTACACCTAGATCATTACCGATCACACGAATGAGATCTTCCAGGCCAATACCTCCCAACGCGCTGACCCGAACGACTTCGTCGGAAGAACACGGCCCTTCCACCGATGTGACGGGCAGCGTATCGATTTTATTGAACACGAGTCGCACTGGTATGGATTCAGCACCTATCTCTTCGAGCACGTCTTTGACGTCGGCAATGCGCTCATTGACATCCGGATCGCCCGCATCAACCACGTGGAGTAAAAGATCTGCACCCCTAACTTCTTCCAGGGTTGCCTTGAATGCTTCGACAAGCGTATGTGGCAGGTGCCTGATGAAACCAACCGTATCGGCGAGAACCACTTCACCCACGCCCGGTATGGCGAGGCGACGCATGGTCGTGTCCAACGTCGAGAACAACTTGTCTTCGACACTTACACAGGCGTTGGTCAGCGCGTTGAAGATCGTCGACTTCCCGGTGTTCGTGTAACCGACGAGGGCAACGGTCTTGATATTGCTGCGCTGGCGTCGACGCCGCCCCTGCCCACGGCGCCGTTCCACCGAGTCGAGTTTCTTTCGCACCGTCTTCATTCGTTCACCCAACATCCGTTGATCGAGCTCGAGTTGGGTTTCGCCCACACCACGAAGGTTAATGCCTCCCTTCTGGCGGTCGAGGTGTGTCCAACCTCGTACCAGGCGGGTCTGGGCATGTTTGAGTTGGGCGAGCTCTACCTGTAGCTGGCCTTCGTAGGTGCGGGCATGTTCCGCGAATATGCACAGGATCAACTCGGTGCGAGTCATCACTCGGCAGCTCAATGATTGCTCGAGATTACGCTGCTGACTGGCGGAAAGCTCATGGTTGACGAGCAACAGATCGGCTTCAAGCGCCGCCAGACGGTTACCGAGTTCAATGAGCTTTCCCTCACCTACATACGATCGCCGATGAGGCTTTGTGCGGCTTGCTGTGACTGTTTCGACCACCTCCACGCCCGCCGTGCGAGCGAGATCCACGCACTCGCGCGGCGAGTCGGTTACCGCAAAACTCGCCATGTCACTCTTGAAGTTGACCTGAAGAAGTATGGCCCTGCGACCCTTTTCTGGGCGTTCAAAAAACAATGAGGTACCCTGACACGCTACAAGAAGTGGATACGGTCTGGCCCGGCTTAGCTCTCGGCTTCTTCTTCTGCTTCTTCCACATTCGCATTGGCTAGTCGGATGTTGCGCGACGGTACCACCGTCGAGATGGCGTGTTTGTATACCATCTGGCTGACCGAATTACGCAGCAACACTACAAACTGATCGAATGACTCGATCTGGCCTTGCAGTTTGATCCCGTTAACCAGGTAGATGGATACCGGTACCCGCTCCTTGCGCAGCGTATTGAGATAAGGGTCTTGTAGCGAATGCCCTTTTGACATGGCAATCTCCTTTTGAGGCTTTCCGAACCGCGGCATGGACGCCACTATCAGAGCAAGCCGTTGTCCTTCTTGTTGTCAAGTCGTCGTCGAAACAGCATCTCTTTGTTATGTTTACCTGACCCCTCTTTCTGTTGCCTATCTTCTAGTACGTCTCTTTTCAGTGCGCAACATCGTAACGTAACGCCTGGATGTTTCGACTTCCGGCCCCAACTGAGCCGCGTTTTTTAGGGGTAAAGCAACTATGGCGACCCCATCAAGAGATTTCAAGGCAGATCTCGCCCGCGATCACGTCCGCAGCCCCCCAGTTGTACCTCGCAAGCCAGGACCAGCTCCTCAACCAGGTGAGTTGCCGCTTGGCGAGCTGGCGAGTGGCGGCGACGCCACGTTCCCGCATCTGGGCTTCGTCAATCAGCCCATCCATCCATTCCCATACCTGGCGGTAGCCAACCGCACGGATGGCCGGTAGACCGAGATGCAGGTCACCACGATTGCGTAATGCCGCGACCTCTGCTTCGAGTCCCGCCTGCAACATCCCGTCAAAACGCTCGGCTATTCGGCGCTGCAACGCGCGCCGATCGTCGGGCAAGATGGCAAATTCGGTGAGTTCACAACCCAACCGTTGTTCGGCTCCCACGGATCCCTGATCGCGCCACCAATGGGAAATAGGCTTCCCCGTGAGTTCCCAGACTTCTAACGCTCGCTGCAGGCGTTGTGGGTTGTTTGGATGAATCTGCGCCGCTGCCACCGGGTCGATTTCGGCCAGTCGTTCATGCAACGCCGGCCAACCGAGACGCTCGGCATCGGCGAGAATCTGCTCCCGGGTCGGGGCATCGGCGCGGGGCAGGCGTGCTAATCCTTCCCGAAACGCACGTAAATACAACATCGTTCCGCCAACCAGAAGGGGTATGCGTCCACCTTTCCAGGCATCACGAATCTCACGATCCGCGTCGGCGATAAAGTCGGCGGCAGAATAGGATTCACTTGGATCGCGGATATTCACCAATGCGTGGGGGTATTCGCGCAGGACCGCCGGCGTTGGCTTTGCCGTACCGATATCCATACCGCGATAGACCATCACCGAATCCAGGCTGATCAGCGATATGGGCAGCCGTCGAGCTATCTCGATGGCAATGTCTGTTTTACCCACCGCCGTGGGTCCGATCAGCGCCAGCACCCTGCGTTCGCTGACCACCTACTGCCCGCGCAGAAACAGCCGATCCAGGTCCTGCAACGACTGCACCAGAAAGGTTGGACGACCATGATTACATTGACCCGCATTGTCCGTCTGCTCCATTTCGCGCAGCAACGAATTCATCTCAGGAATCGTCAACAGCCGATTAGCCCGGACCGAACCATGGCAGGCCATGCTAGACAAGAGATCGTCCTTGCCATCCTGCAACCGTTCACTGGATCCGTATTCGGCAAAATCAGCCAGCAGATCACGCGTCAACCGTTCAACGTCGGTGTGGGCAAGCAACGCGGGAACTTCCCGAACCGTCACTCTCTGCGGACCGCTCCGATCTATCACCAGGCCAAACGGCTTGAGTTCATCTCCCAAATCGTCCACCAGGTTGGCTTCGGCTTCGCTCACGTCGATGACGATTGGCACCAGCAGCCGTTGTCTGGCAACTCCTTCGCAAACCGTTTGAGCTTTGAGCTTTTCGTAGGTAATGCGTTCGTGTGCTGCATGCATATCCACCACAACCAATCCATCGCTGTTCTGAGCGAGGATGTAGATGCCGTGCAGCTGGGCAATTGCGTAACCAAGCGGGGGAACGTCCGCGTCTTGCGAACCGAGCGTCGCCGGGTCGAGCCTGCCTGCTTCATCGCCATACCGGGCAACGGCCTCGGCGACGCTCTGCACGCTTGAGTAGCTCGTCGACCCGGAAGCCGGTTGACCTAACGCCAGAGCTTGTGAGCGAGGGGCGTCGCCAGGGCTGCCACCTTGGCGGCTATCAGCGGCGAAACTCAGGTTGTCCGGGCGCACGGCGCGCAGGGCCCGATTCAGGCTGGCAAAGACGAAATCGTGTACGGAGCGTGCATCACGGAATCTCACTTCGTGTTTTGTGGGATGTACATTGACATCCACACTCGCCGGATCGATTTCGAGATAGAGCACAAATACCGGATGCCGGCCATGGAACATCACATCACGGTATGCCTGGCGAACCGCGTGAGCCACGAGCTTGTCGCGAACCGCCCGACCGTTGACGTAGAAATACTGTTGATCGGTTTGCGCCCGGGAGTGGGTAGGCAAACCCACCCACCCCGACAGTCTGAGCTCACCTCGGTGTTCATCCAGAACAACCGATTGGGCAACGAACGGTTCACTCAACACGCGCGCCAATCGAGCTTCCGGTTTCCCAACCGGCAATACGAGCGGTGCACGCCCCGTTCCCTGACGCAATTCGAACCCAACCGCGAAGTGACCCAGACTCATGCGACGGACCACCTGATCGATGTGACTCTGTTCCGTACGCTCGGTTTTGAGGAACTTTCTTCGCGCCGGGGTGTTGTAGAAAAGATCCAGGATCTCAACCGTGGTACCCGAGGGATGCGCGATGGGACCGTGCGCCACTTCCATGCCGCCGTGCACTTCAATGTTGAAACCCATTTCCTGGCCTTGTGCCCGGGAGGCAATTTCAACCCGGGCGACCGAAGCCATACTGGCCAAAGCTTCACCGCGAAATCCCAGGCTCGCCACGTTCGCCAGATCTTCTACTCGCGATATCTTGCTGGTGGCATGTCGACTGAGAGCCAAGGCCAGATCATCGGGATGAATCCCGACCCCGTCGTCACGAACCAGGACCCGTTTGACGCCACCGCGCTCTGTGTGAACTTCGATGCGCCCCGCGCCCGCATCAAGGCTGTTCTCCAGAAGTTCTTTGACGAGCGATGCGGGACGATCGACCACTTCACCCGCAGCAATCTGATTGGCAACAAATTCGGATAGCTCGAGAATTCGGGGCGTCATCCGCTTATTGTGTCAGATGGGATCGATCTTTTTAACTCTCGGGTGTCACACCCGTGCAGATGAGCTAGTTCCTGTCCAAAATACTTGTATTTTGGGCTGAGGCTAGCGCGCGGTGCATGGACGCACCACTGCGTACGCGCCTTTTCCGAAGAAAAATGCGAGATTTGTGTAGCAAACCGACGGAGGAAAATTCGCAGGAACGAATTTCCGGACAGGAACGAGGTAGTCGTTCAGCCCGCGGGAATAACGATAATCTGGCCAATGTGCAGGTTGTCCCCGGAAATGTTGTTGGCTTCGCGGATGCGCCGGGGACTGGTGTTGTAGCGGTTGGCGATGGCGGAAAGCGTATCCCCGGGGACGATGGTGTAGTTGACCTTGCCCTGATTACGTTGCCAGGCGATCAGCGTACCCGGTGGGGCCGAGTGCCCCATGTAGTCACGAATGCCATCGAACAAGGCCGTGGCAAGCTGTTCCTGATAGCTGGATTGATTCAGCTTGCGGGCTTCGGCGGGGTTGGAAATGAACCCCGTCTCGACAAGAATCGACGGCATGTCGGGGGAGGTCAGCACCGCAAAACCTGCCTGCTCCACTCGAGTTTTGTGCAATTTGGCAACGCGACTCAAGCTGTTCAACACGCTCTGACCCGCTTCGATGCTTTTTCCCAGATTCGCATCCATAGACAGATCGACCAACACCAGCGCGACCAGATCATCCTTGTCATCAAGGGTGACCTCACCAACCCCACCGATGAGATCGGATCGATTTTCCTTGTCCGCCAGCCAACGGGCCGTTTCGCTCGACGCACGGCGGTCGGACAACGTATAAACGGACGCGCCACTTACCTTCGGGCTTTTGAAAGCATCGGCATGCAAGGAAACAAAAAGATCCGCGCGCTCATCGCGCGCAATTTTAGTGCGTTTACGATGAGCGATGTAATAGTCGCCCGTGCGTACTAACACGGCTCTGTACCCACGTGCCCGATTCAGGCGGTAGGCGAGTTTCCGAGCGAGGCTCAAGACCAACTTCTTTTCCTGAATCCTGTCCACGCCCGATGCACCCGGATCTTCACCACCGTGCCCGGCATCTATGGCAATGATCACATCGCGTCGTCCGTCCCGGTCGGGGACGCTTGGGGGTACCACGGGTTTCGGCGTACTCGAATAAAGATCGATGACCAGGCGATGACCATAAGGCGCAACTGGCTTGAGGGTGAATCCCTTCGGGGTGAGCTTGACTCTGGTGTCCAGCACAATGCGGTACCCGGTGCCCCGCGCCGCTGCCCGCAATCCCTTCAACCGTTCCCTGCCAACGGCAACCACGCTCGGATCAAAGCCCGACTCCACTCGAGTGTTCTTCAGATCGATGACCACTCGATCAGGATTGGTCAGCACAAAAAGCTCGTATTCAACGGCACCGGTGGTGTCAAAAACGACCCGGGTATAGTTGGGCGCTTCGTGCATTCGCACACCTTCCAGAAGTTCCGCATGCGCGGCTGAAACGCAACCCAAAGCTGCCCATACCCACAACCAGCCGTTAGCTGCGCGCACGAATCTCGAGACGTCGCCCTGCGCCGTCTATCTCCAGCAGAATTTCCACGTCCGGATCGGGAAGCTTGCCTGCGGCATGCTCTGGCCATTCCACCAGTTTGATGGCGTCGGCATCCATGAGTTCATCGATTCCGATGAATTCCAGCTCATTGCTGTCCGCAATTCGATAAAAGTCAAAGTGATATACGGTTTGCTGTGCTAGTTGGTACGGCTCAAGCAAAGTATACGTTGGACTCTTGACGGACCCCTTGTGGCCCAATCCGCGCAGTATGCCTCGCACCAGGGTGGTCTTTCCAGCACCAAGATCACCACGCAATAACACCAACGCATCGCTTTGCAGCCTGTTTGCCAATTTGTTTCCGTACTGCAAGGTGGCAGCTTCGTCCTTTAGAAAGACGCTATGGCTCATTCGGCAGGCCGCTTTGGGCTTTTGACAAGCCCCGAGAGACGATTAACACGCCGTTACAGGCGTCCAACAGGACGCTATCGAAACTCAAAGCGCGGGTATCTTGTTTATTCACCGCAACTCACCTTGAGCGCATCGACCATAAAAGGCAGCAGGTCAGTCGCGAGCATTCCACGTTGCCCCATCAGTTCCGCCGCCTGGTCTGCTGCGTAACCGTGCAGGCAGACGCCGAGGACCGCCGCGTCCACCGCTGAGAGTTGCTGTGCGAGCAAACCACCGATGACGCCGCTCAGAACGTCCCCCATACCTGCGCTGGCCATTCCCGGGTTACCGTGCATGCAACATCCAAGCAATCGGGGTTTGACACCGGTTTCGCCCCCCTCATCACGGCCGTCAACCCCCTGTGTCGTGCCGATCTTGTTGGCAGCAATCAGCGTCCCAGCGCCTTTCAGTACGGCAGTTCCTTCGCTACGGGCGGCCAGCCGAAGCACCGCCCCGGGGCGATCTGATTGAACCTCGGCGACATCACAATTCAGCAGCGCCGCAGCCTCAGCATTATGAGGTGTGATGATCAGTGGTCCGCGAGCGCGGAGGGATAATTCTACAAAACCGTGCAGACCGTCGGCGTCCAGCACCATGGGTTTTCCAGACGCCACCGCCTCTTTGAGCAGCCCATGGCCCCAGTCCGAGCGCCCGAGACCGGGCCCCACGACCACGACACTGGCCTTCTCCAACAACTCAACACGGTTGCCATCGTCGTTTGCGTCCACAACCATCAGCTCGGGTCTGCGCGCGAGTATCGCTGGCCTGTGTTCCGCCCGGGTGATGACGCTCACCATACCGGCACCCATCCGCAATGCGGTTTCCGCAGCCATGAGGGGTGCCCCACCCATACTGTAGTCGCCGCCAACCACCACCACGTGACCCAGAGCCTGTTTGTAGACATTCGGGTCTCGGCGGGCGAAGCAGTAACCGACCGCCTCGAGCATCGGGAAGCTCAACATCGGGCAGCCCTCGACGGCGCGGAATATTTCCGGCGACACATTCAGGTCTTCATAAAACACCTCACCGCAATACGACACGCCGGGCCCCGTATACAGACCCATCTTGCGAGCGATGAACGTGGTAGTGACATCCGCGCGAACCGCGTCATCGACGACCGCGCCGTTGTCGGAACTCACGCCAGTGGGAATGTCGACCGAAATGACCCCGGCCTTACTTTTGTTGATTAGCCGTACCGCCTGCGCATACGGCTCACGCAACTTTCCGGTCAACCCCGTGCCCAGCAGCGCGTCAACGATCACGTCACCCACCAACGGATCTGCCAGCGACTCGATTGACACACCCAGGCTGAGCGCCCAGTCGCGCGCTCGCGCCGCATCTCCGGCGAGAACACCCGCGCTGCCCAGCTGGCAGAGCTGGACCCGCATGCCAATCTCGCGGGCCAATCCCGCCACGATGTACCCATCACCGGCGTTGTTCCCTTTGCCGCAAACGACGCTCACCGACTTGGCTTCGGGCCAACGGTCAAGCAGTGCGCGA
>SMVA01054288.1_pt1 | contig 17948 bp, 15 predicted proteins | sample 2456451 | NCBI WGS metagenome assembly SMVA01 (sample SAMN11095933, study PRJNA526329) | marine sediment metagenome | biome: Marine sediment; feature: Surficial sediment; material: Deep marine sediment; isolation source: Hadal surficial sediment | place: Pacific Ocean | collected 2014-05 | depth...
CCCTTGGGCAGGCCTTTCATGATGCCCTCGAGAATCCCCATTCCCTGCGACAGCGTTACGGCGAAGCGCTCCTCCTCTTGCCGGAGCACCCGCTCAGTGTGCTCGCGTAACCTCGCGAGTTCCGGATACGCGGCACCCATCTGCGCTTCGACAGATTGCACGAGTCTGAAAAAGAACGGCTCATCCACGCCGAGTTTGTAACCGTGCCGAAGCGCACGCCGGATGATCCGGCGTAACACGTAGCCGCGGCCCTCATTGCCGGGTAACACGCCATCGACAATCAAGAACGTGCAAGCGCGAATATGGTCGGCGATCACGCGCAACGACTTGCTATCCGGATCTTTGGCCCCGGTTACATCGATGGCAGACTCGATCAACGCCTTGAACTGGTCGATATCATAGTTGGAATGCACGCCCTGCATGACCGCGGCCAAGCGCTCCAGGCCCATGCCCGTATCGACCGACGGCTGAGGTAGCGGCGCGAGCTCCCCGGCTTGATCCCGGTTGAACTGCATGAATACGAGATTCCAGATCTCGACGTAGCGATCGCCTTCCTCGTCGGACGAGCCGGGCGGGCCGCCGGCGACATCGGGACCGTGATCGTAGAAGATCTCGCTGCACGGGCCGCAGGGACCTGTGTCGCCCATGGCCCAGAAATTCTCCTTCGACCCTAAGCGGCGAAAACGCGCTGGAACGATGCCGATCTCATCGAGCCAGATCGCTGCAGCCTCGTCGTCCTCCTCAAAGACCGTGCACCAAAGCCGTTCGGGCGGCAGTTCCAGGACTGCGGTTAAAAATTCCCAGGCGTAGTGAATCGCCTCGCGCTTGAAGTAGTCGCCAAAACTGAAGTTTCCGAGCATTTCGAAGAACGTGTGGTGGCGCGCCGTGTAGCCAACGTTCTCCAGGTCATTGTGCTTGCCGCCGGCGCGTACACACCGTTGCGAACTCACTGCGCGCGGCGTAGCGCGTTTGTCCTGGCCGAGAAACACATCCTTGAACTGCACCATGCCAGCATTGGTAAACAACAGCGTTGGGTCGTTGCCGGGCACGAGCGGCGAGCTCGGGACGACCTCATGGTCCCGCTCGGCAAAGTAATCCAGAAATGTCTGCCGCAGCTCGTTACTGGTCAAGTTCATGATCTGACCGGCCGAAGTCGAATTCGTCTGAGTTGACTGGGCAACCTAATCGGATTCGGCAGCGAGTTCCAGTGCCGCCTTAATCTGCTCGATCTCGAATCCCCGGTACTGGAGATACTTGGTTTGCCGAGCCCGCTCCTCGAAGCTCTCGGGCGGACCCGGACCGAAACGTTTCTCCCGAACTCCGGCCGCGAGCGACGACCAGTCGAAATCAGAGTCACGCAACCACGTTTGCACTCGGTGGCGATCGATACCGCGTTGCTGGAGCACGGCCTGAATGCGGGTCGGACCCTGCCCCTTGCCGATACGCGAGCGGATAAAACTATCGATGAAACGGCCCTCGTCCAGCAGGCCGTCGGCCTGTAGCGCATCGAGGGTCTCCTCGACCAATACCGGGACAAACGCGCGCGCCAACAGCTTAAGCTGCAGCTCTGAACGACTGTGCTCCCGCCGCGCCAGTAGATCAAGCGCGCGCCGACGACAGACTTTGTCGGCGTCGACCGGATCCCGAGCGTGCTCAGGCCTGTTTGAGTTCGGCACTCTCCTCCGTCTTATCCATAGGGACTTCCACCGGACCTGTGGGCAGCAGTTTCGCCCTGAGCTGGGCGTCTATTTGGTTGGCCATCTCGGGATTTTCCAACAGATAGCTGCGTACGTTCTCCTTGCCCTGGCCGATGCGATCGCCTTGATAGCTATACCAGGAGCCGGATTTCTCGACGATGTCGTGCTCGACCCCCAGGTCGATGAGCTCGCCCTCGCGAGAGATGCCGTGCCCATACAGAATCTCGAACTCGGCCTTGCGGAATGGCGGCGCGAGTTTATTTTTGACCACCTTGACTCGCGTTTCGTTACCCAGGATCTCGTCGCCTTTTTTGACGGCCCCGATGCGGCGGATATCGAGCCTGATCGAAGCATAGAACTTCAAGGCGTTACCGCCGGTCGTCGTCTCTGGGTTGCCGAACATTACACCGATCTTTATGCGTATCTGGTTGATGAAGATCAGCATGCAGTTGGAGCGTTGGATATTCGCTGAGAGTTTTCGCAATGCCTGCGACATCAGGCGTGCCTGCAGACCCACATGGGTATCGCCCATTTCGCCTTCGATCTCGGCCCTGGGGGTTAATGCCGCGACGGAATCGATGACGACCACGTCCACTGCACCGGAACGGATCAGCATGTCGGTAATCTCCAGCGCCTGCTCGCCGGTGTCGGGCTGGGAGATCAGCAACTCGTCCACGTTGACACCGAGTTTCTTCGCATAACTCGGGTCGAGCGCGTGCTCCGCATCGACGAACGCCGCAGTGCCACCCTGCTTCTGCACTTCCGCCACGACCTGCAACGTCAATGTCGTCTTACCGGAAGCTTCCGGCCCATAGATCTCTACCACGCGCCCCTTGGGCAGGCCGCCGATGCCTAAGGCAACGTCCAGACCCAACGAACCCGTTGAGACCACGTCGATATCGCGGATGGCGCTCGAATCGCCCAGGCGCATGACAGAGCCCTTACCAAACTGCTTTTCAATCTGCGCTAAAGCGGCGGCGAGTGCTTTTTTACGGTTGTCATCCATAGGGTTTTCCTAGTTTGAGTCGATGCTGACAGTATCGATTATTTCACAGAATCACGTCCATGACAGGAGAGATTTTCGACGTAAACTTCGAGAAATCCGGCGGTAGGCCCGCGCCCGGCAAGGCCACGATACGACGTCATTTCAAGGGCCAGGTCTCGAGGATCTCATAGACCGAACTGCGCGCGCCGGGCGACGATTCCACCAGCACGAACTCCGCTACAGGCCAGCGCACTAGCGTCAGGGTCTCACTAACGTGGCGCGCCCGACGCGCCAGCGTCACGTGCGGCAGATAGGCTCGCCGCTCCCGGGAGATACCGAGCTCGGCCAGCTCACTCCACAACCACGACTCGAGCTCGAGCAGCGCCGGCGGCACGGTGCCCGACGCGGCCCACAGCAGCCGCGCACGCGGCCGAAATCCCAGCGTATCGATAGACAGCACAAATCGCGCCGCCGGTGGCGATGAGATTTGCCGAATCCGAGCTAGCTCCGCAGCGCTGACGGCGCCGAGGAATGCTACGGTCACATGCAGATTCGCTCGCGGCGTCGCACGGCCTGCCGAACGCTCGACGGCGAGCTGCGTCGCCCTGACGAGTGCCTCGCGCGTGCCTTCGTCCGGCCACAGCGCGAAAAACACCCGCCGCCGCCGTTCTCGCTCAGCGCCACCCCGAACCGATCGCGCTCGACTGGCCGCCACAAGCTGGCCTTAGGAAGATTCCAGCAGCGCCAGCAGACCGTGCAATGCCTGCGCAACGCTGTCACGACGGATCGCTTCGCGGTCGCCCGTAAAGCGATGCACTTGCGTCTGCGTGCCGGCAGGACCGGCCCACGCAAACCAGACCATGCCGACGGGTTCGTCGTCTGTGCCGCCGGTCGGTCCGGCAACGCCGCTAACGGCAACCGTCAACTGCGCGCCGCTGGCCCGTCTGACCCCCTCCGCCAGCGCGCGTACTACCGGCTCGCTGACGGCGCCGTGCTCGTCGAGCAGGTGCTCTGCGACCTGCAGCATCTTGACCTTGGCCTGGTTGTCGTAGGCCACAAAGCCCCAACCGAACCACGCGGAGCTACCGGGGATATCGGTGAGCGCTTTGGTTATCCAGCCACCCGTGCACGATTCGGCGCAGGCGACGCGCCAGCGCCGCGCCTCGAGTGCCGTGCCGAGTTCACTCGCCAGATGCAAAAGTTCGCTGTCAGTCGCTGCCATGGTTGCGCTTCATCAACCTCATATAGACCGACAGGTTACCTTGAGTCATGGCGTCAACGGAAAACGCCGCCTCGACGCGCCGTCGTCCAGCCTCACCGAAACGCCGTCGCAGTTCAGGTTCGCGCAGCATGCGTCGTAACGCAGCCAACAAGGCGCGGTCATCGTTGGGGTCCACGAGCAGCCCATTGACCTCATGCTCAACGATATCAACAACGCCGCCCACCGCGGCGGCCACCACCGGAACCTGGCAACTCAAAGCCTCCAATACCGCAATGCCGAGACCCTCCCGCCGGGCCGGATGGACCAGACACGTCAGCTCCGGCAGGAGCGACGCCAGGTCATCCCTGAAACCGACCAGCCTGACGTGGGCCGTGAGATCGAGGCGCTGAATCTGTTGCTCCAACTTGCGCTGTAATGACCCCTGCCCAAAACACAGCACCTGCACTGCGGGGTATTCCGCAATCAGCTCGGGCAAAACACCAAACAACCGGTCGTGACCCTTGCGCGAAATAAGCTGAGCGACCATGCCAATCTTGATCGCACCGGGCGGCAGCGCAAAAACTTCAGCGAGGCGGCCATGATGCTGAGCCGGTCGGTAGCGATCCGTATCAACGCCGCTTGCGACGTAATGCACACGCTGTGCCGCGAGCCCGATATGGTTCTTTAGCTGCGCCTCGATCGCACGAGAGATGGCGATGACCCCCGTATACGGCTGATACTTGAGGCGCGCAAGCGGCTTCAATTCGTCACTATCCACTCGGCGCGTCAAGACCGCAGGCACGCCGGCCCAGCGTGCGCTCCAGCCGCCGAAGCGGTCGGCCCCCCGCCGCGAATGCACATGGACGAGATTCGGTTGGCGCGACGCCAACAGCGTCCGCAATCGCAACGGTACCGAGAAATCCAAATCGCCGCGCATCGGTATCTCGATCACCTCCGCTACCTGACCCATGCTGCGAACCGTAGCGGCAATGGCACTGTCTCGCGGGCAAATGAGTGTGTTGTCGATGCCTAAACCGGCGAGACCTGCGATGAGATCGCACACTTGCCGGGCGCCGCCATAGAGGTGCCGGCCGGATTCCAGGTGAACGACGCGCATACGACGATGGTAACCGCTCGGCGAAAGGAGCGGCCGTCCTGCTCGGTATAGGAGCGGCCGGCCGACCGCGATTACAATAGGCTGTCCTTGAATCGAGAGCGTCGCACCTTGTCTCAAGCCCACACCCCGATGATGCAACAGTACCTCGGCCTGAAGGCCGAGCACCCCGATGTGCTGTTGTTCTACCGCATGGGCGACTTCTACGAACTCTTCTACGACGACGCCCGCAGAGTGACCAAACTGATCGATATCGCGCTCACGAGTCGCGGACGATCTGCCGGTGAACCGATTCCGATGGCGGGCGTACCGTTTCATGCCGTGGACAATTATCTGGCCCGCCTCGTTCGGCTCGGCGAGTCGGTCGCCATCTGTGAGCAAATCGGTGACCCGGCCGCAAGCAAGGGGCTGGTCGAACGGCAAGTGGTTCGTGTGATCACGCCTGGGACGCTGACCGATGAAGCGCTGCTGGATAAAAGTCGCGCTCATTATCTTGCGGCCGTCCATCGCAACCACGATGCCACGGGTCTGGCGTGGTTGGACCTCGCCAGCGGTCACTTCTCGGTCATGGAGCTTGCCAATAACGACGACCTGCAGGACGAGCTCGAACGTCTCAAACCGGCCGAGGTACTGGTCGCAGAGGACGTCACGCTCCCATCCTGGCTTGCGGCTGCCGCCGGCCTCAGCCGGCGCCCACCCTGGCACTTTGACGCCGAGACCGGTCAACGCGCGCTCTGCCAACAATTCGGCACCCAGGATCTGGCTGGTTTCGACGCCGACGATATTCCGGCGGCGGTAGCGGCAGCCGGTTGCCTGCTGCAATACGTCAAGGACACTCAGCGTTCCGCAGTACCGCATCTACGTGGTCTGAGCCGCGAGCGGCGGGATCAAGCCGTGATCATGGACGCCACCACGCGGCGCAACCTGGAGATCGACTCGAGTCTGGGTCAACGTGACGAGTACACGCTGGCGGGCCTCATGGACCACTGCGCGACACCCATGGGTAGCCGGCTGCTGAGAAGTTGGCTCAACCGGCCGATCCGCGACCGGCAAACGTTACGCAGCCGCCAGCACGCGGTCGCCACACTACGCGAGCCCGGATCGATCGCCGAGCTTCAAGCCGGCCTCAATGAGATCGGTGACCTTGAGCGCATTTTGACCCGGATCGCGCTGCGCTCTGCGCGACCCAGGGATCTGGCACAACTCCGCCATGCCCTGCAAGAACTGCCGACGGTCGCGACCGCGATCGCTGCACTGGACTCGCCGCACCTCGCCGGTCTGGCTGATCGTTGTGGCCGCCACGACGAGCAACGAGCGCTGCTCGAGGCGGCATTGGTCGAGATACCGCCGATCTTCATCCGCGACGGTGGCGTGATTGCGTCGGGCTTCGACGCCGAACTCGACGAACTGCGCACAATCAGCGCCGACGCGAATCGATTCCTCGACGATCTGGAGAAAACCGAACGTCAGCGCACCGGCATCAGCAAGCTGAAGGTCGGCTACAACCGCGTGCACGGCTACTATATCGAGATCAGCAAAACGCACTCGGAAGCCGCGCCGGATGAGTACATCAGGCGGCAGACGCTCAAAAATGCCGAGCGCTTCATCACGCCGGAGCTGAAAGAATTCGAGGATAAAATTCTCAGTGCCCGCGACCGTGCACTTGCCCGCGAGCAACAACTTTACGACGAGCTGATCGAAACACTCAACGAGTCTCTGGCCACGCTGCAATTAACCGCGGCAAGCGTGGCGGAGATCGATACGCTGACGAATTTCGCCGAGCGCGCGCTGGCGTTTAACTTATCCCAGCCGATGCTCACCGAGTCGCCAGGAATCCAATACCAGAACGGTCGTCATCTAGCGGTCGAGCTGGCGAGCGACGCGGCGTTTATTCCCAACGATTTAGATCTCCACGACCAGCGCCGCATGCTCATCATTACCGGCCCGAATATGGGTGGTAAGTCGACCTATATGCGCCAGACTGCGCTGATCGTGATTCTCGCCCACACCGGTAGTTTCGTACCCGCAGATAACACCCGCATCGGGCCCATCGATCGTATCTTTACACGTGTCGGCGCAGCCGACGATCTGGCCGGTGGCCGTTCGACGTTCATGGTCGAGATGACCGAGACTGCGAATATCCTCAATAACGCCTCTGCGCAAAGCCTCGTCTTGATGGATGAGATCGGTCGCGGCACGAGCACCTTCGACGGACTCTCGTTAGCCTGGGCTGTGGCGCGTTTTATCGCCCGTGGGCCACGCGCTTTCACGCTCTTCGCTACGCATTACTTCGAACTGACCAGCCTGGTCGATGATCTGCCCGCGACCGCCAACGTCCATCTCGATGCCAGCGAACATGGCGATGAACTGATTTTTCTTCATCGCGTCAAGGCGGGACCGGCGAACCAGAGTTATGGTTTGCACGTCGCCCGGTTAGCCGGCGTGCCAGGCCATGTCGTCGACGAGGCGCGCGACTACCTCACCAGCCTCGAACAACAGCTCAGAGTATTGGGTGATAGCGGACCCCAGGGACAACTGGTCTTCAATGCGCCCGCGCCACCGGACCCGTTGCGTGAGCGCCTCGCCGAGATCGATGTCGATGAGCTGTCGCCACGCCAGGCGTTGGAGTTCCTGTTCAAACTAAACGCCGAAGCGAAAGATCGCGACTAAGCCGTAGGTTTGTTAGCAGCGGCTGCTTGGCCACAGATGACGGACGCGATCATCGTAGCGGGTGCGCGTCCCCTCACGGTCACCACAGCGTCGAGCACGGCGGTGACATGACTGTCCTGGTGGCCGCGCCTACGGAGATTCGCTGCTGAGCCGAAAACGGCCGCTGCTCAAGAAGCTCACGACTTGCTCGGCGACGACTCCAGACCACAGCATCGACAGATGCGAAACCGGCAACACGATATGCTCGGTCGCGCCCTCTAGGCGGGTCTCTTCTACGGCCACGGTACCGTCGTGAGGCGAGGGCAGGGCACTGATGAGCTGTCCCAGACCCAACGGGGAATCGCCGGCAATCAAACCGAGATCCTGCGTGCCAGACCAACGCACCATCGGCCCCGCAGCGAAAAATGCTGCCGTGCTCTTGCCCAGAAGCGCCGAACCACCCGGATAAGTCGCGAACGCCTTGCCGGCGACGCTGCTGCGCAGTGGCGCGCCAAGACACACAACGCGGCCGCTGCAGGCTCGCGGTGTAAGTTCCAGCATTCGCAGTATCACGATGCCACCCAAGCTGTGGCCCACGAGGTGTAGCTCCTCGTCCACCTTAGCCGCGATAAACGCGGCGAGTTGTGCGGCGTTTTCGTCGAGGTCGTCGGCAACCGAACGGTAGGAGAACCGATAGGTCCGGAAGCCGGCGGCGCGCAGCCTCCGGCGGAGAAAAAAGAGTTCCGGACCGGGAAGCCATAGGCCATGCACGAGTATGACGCTAGCCATCGTTGAGTCGCGGTCGCGGCACATTCACGGTTCGGCAGCCGCTGCCATGATTCAAGCGCGCAACCGCTCCAACGCTTCGCGGTTGGTCCAGGAGGTCACACTCACGATGGCTTCCTCCAATTCCAGCCAGCGATAGGCGGAGTGCTCCTCGGCATTCAACGTGATCGGGCAAACTTTCCGGACGGGCAGAAACCACAGATGTTCGAGATTCTCGGTAACGTCCTGGCTGTAACGGTCGCGCCACTCGGGCAGAATCGGAAAGCGCCGTTGAACATGCGCATCCACGAGCCCATCGGCATCGAGACCCGTTTCCTCGTGCACCTCACGGGCAGCCGTTTTCACCGGCGCTTCATCCCAACGCATGGTGCCCGTGACCGACTGCCAAAAGCCACCCGGCCGCAGGCGTTCGAGCAACAGACATTGACGCTCCGGCGTATGGATGATCACCAAGACGGATTCCGGGCGGCTTTCAGTCACTCTTAGGCGGCCGCCGCAACCGTAGACCAACTTCGGTGAGCTGGTCCGGACTCGCCTCGCTCGGCGCGCCGGTCAAAAGATCGCTGGCCGTCTGAGTTTTTGGGAATGCGATGACATCGCGAATACTGTCAGCCCCAACCATCAGCATGACCAGACGGTCGAGACCGAAAGCGATGCCGCCATGCGGCGGGCAACCGTAGCTCATTGCTGTCAGCAGAAAACCGAACTTTGCTTCGGCCTCTTCCCTCTCGATACCTAACAATTTGAAGACGGCCGACTGCATCTCCGGATTGTGAATACGAATAGAACCGCCGCCGATCTCCGTACCGTTCAAGACCATGTCGTAGGCACGAGACAGCGCCGTCCCGGGACTCTCGATCAATTTGGCCGGGGAGTCTGTCTGTGGCGCCGTGAACGGATGATGAGACGGCGTCCAACCGCCCTCGCCGTCGTCGTCGAAGACCGGAAAATCGACGACCCACAGCGGCCGCCACGCAGCCTCGAGCAAGCCACGATCCTGACCGAGCCGATCGCGAAGCGCACCGAGGCTGTCGTTCACGACCCGGGCTTTATCGGCACCGAAGAACACCAGGTCGCCGCTCAGTGCGCCGACGCGTTCGAGGACTTTGTCGACCGCCTTCTCCGGCAAGTGTTTGAGAATCGGCGACTGCAGGCCGGTAGCACCCGCAGCACGATCATTGACCTTGATGTAGGCCAGCCCCTTGGCCCCGTAACGACCGACCAGCGCCGTGTAGTCATCGATCTCCTTGCGGGTCAGACTCGCGCCCGCCGGCACTCGCAGCGCGGCGATACGACTGGCAGGATCAGCCGCCGGTGCGGCAAAGATTTTGAACTCAACACCCGCGAAGAGATCCGCAACTTCGCTCAACACCAACGGATTGCGCAGATCGGGCGCATCGCTGCCGTAGCGGTCCAGCGCGTCCCGATAGGTCAGCCGGGGAAACGGATCGGGAAGCTCGACATCCAGGGTGTTTTTAAAGACGTCGCGGATCAGCGCCTCCGTCAACTCCATGATGGCCTGTTCATCGAGGAACGCCGTCTCTATGTCGAGTTGCGTGAACTCCGGCTGCCGATCCGCCCGCAGGTCTTCGTCTCTGAAACACTTGACGATCTGATAATAACGATCGAAACCGGACATCATCAGCAACTGTTTCATCAGCTGCGGCGATTGGGGTAACGCAAAGAACTTTCCAGGATGGGTACGACTCGGCACCAGGTAATCACGCGCGCCCTCCGGCGTCGTCTTCGTCAGGATCGGAGTCTCCACCTCGATGAAGCTCGCCTCGTCCAGCCAAGCGCGAAGCGACCGAGTCACCTGATGGCGCAAGCGCAGGTTGCGCTGCATTCCCTCGCGGCGCAGATCGAGATAGCGGAAGCGCAATCTCAGCTCCTCGCTGGCGTTTTCTTCATGATGAAAGGGCGGAGTCTTGGCCTTGTTGAGTACCGTCAACTCCGTCGCCAGGAGTTCGACCTCGCCCGTCGGCAGTTCGGAATTGATCGTGCCCTCCGGACGCTCGCGAAGTCGGCCTTGAACAGACAGTACGTATTCGCCACGAAGCCGCTCCGCCTCCGCAAACATTTCCGGTGTGTCGGGATCAAAAACGACCTGCAATAAGCCCTCCTGGTCTCTCAAGTCGACGAAGATCACGCCACCATGATCGCGCCGCCGGTGAACCCAGCCAGCGACAGTAACCGTTTCGCCGATCTGAGAGCGGTTAAGCTGTCCGCAGTAATGACTGCGCATGGACTCCAACCTTTTGAAAGACAAGGACTGTTGGGCGAGCGGATGTTACGGCGTCAGTTTGGGCGCCGCAACCTTAGCGTCCGGATGGAGCGGGTGCCAATCCGGCACGACCACACCCAACGAGATGATCATTTTCAGCGCTTCCTCGACCGACATATCCAACTCGACGACGCTGCGGGTCGGCACGAACAACATGAAGCCTGAGGTCGGGTTGGGCGTCGTCGGCAGGAAGACAGCCACGATCGGCTCGCCGGTGACAGCGTGCACCTCGGCCGGGTCTTCGGAGGTTTGAAACGCAAGGCTATACAAATTCTCGCGAGGATATTCGATCAACAGGACTTTCTTGAAGGAAGTGGTGGAATCGCTGAAGACGACCTCCGCGAAGTGCTTCACCACGCCATAGACGGTGCGCACGAAAGGAATCCGCTCCAGCAAAGATTCGTAGAACTTCACCAGGCGTCGCCCAAGCAGGTTGGCACCGAGCATGCCCGTGATGACGAGCACGATCAGCGCAATGATCGCGCCCAGCCCCGGAATACTAAAACCGAGCAGCTCTTCGGGCCGCCAAGATGGCGGCAGCAGCAACAACAGCCCGTTCGTGAGCCGCAACAGCAGCGTGAACACCAGGATGGTGGCGCCGACCGGTAGCCACACCAGCAAACCGGCGATGAAGTAGCGCCGTAGACGAATCAGCATCGAAATTCTCCTTTCAACTCATTTCGCCTTTGCGCCTGTGTCCTTCTTGGCACCCGACTCCGTAGATTTGTCAGCCTTGGGCTTAACGCTTACGTCTTTCTTGTCCGCTGTCGCATCATCCTTGGCCTTGGTGCCCCGATCTTCTTTAGATTCGGCTCGGTCGACGAGGTTGCGTTTGGTCTCCTTGTCGGACTTGAAGTCTGTTTCATACCAACCGTCGCCCTTGAGCCTGAAACTCGGTGCCGACACGAGACGCCGCAACTTGGCGGCATCGCATTCCGGACAATCCTTCAGCGGCTCGTCGCTGAGCTTCTGCAGCGCATCCAACTCGTGGCCGCAGGCGTCACAACGGTATTCATATATAGGCATATCCCAGCTCTCGCCCTTTAGCGACGCTTCTGTCCGATCGATACGGGTCGTCGTACCTGAGGAGCCATGCCGCAGTGTCGGGTCAGGCCGCTGCTGCGGCATCACCCTTGATGAATTCGAGCCCTTCGGCACCAACGCTGACGCGAATGGTATCACCTGGACCGAAACGTCCGTCGAGAATCTGTTGTGCCAGCGGATTTTCCAGCTGCTGCTGAATCGCTCGCTTCAGGGGCCGTGCGCCGTAGACCGGATCGTAGCCCGCCTGGGCCAGTCGCTCCCGGGCCGCTTCGTCCAAATGCAATGCCATGTCTCTGTCGCTGAGCCGCTCGCGCAGATAGCGCAATTGAATTGCAACGATCCGGGTCAGGTGCTCCGGGGCCAACGGGTGGAATACAACGACATCATCGATGCGGTTGATGAACTCAGGCCGGAACTGCTGCGACACGATCTCCATGACCTCGGCTTTCATCGACGCGTAGTTCTCCTCGCCGCTGAGCTCCTGGATGCGCTGACTACCGAGATTCGAGGTCATGACAATAACCGTGTTACGGAAATCCACGGTGCGCCCATGGCTGTCGGTCAGCCGACCGTCGTCGAGTACCTGCAGCAGGACATTGAAGACGTCCGGGTGAGCTTTCTCAATTTCATCCAGCAGCACGACCGTGTAAGGTCTGCGCCGGACGGCCTCGGTGAGATAACCGCCTTCCTCGTAGCCGACATATCCGGGTGGTGCACCGATCAGCCGTGCGACCGAGTGTTTCTCCATGAATTCGGACATATCGATCCTGACCATGGCGTCCTCGGAATCGAACAAGAAAGCGGCAAGCGCTTTTGTCAGCTCGGTCTTACCGACTCCGGTCGGCCCTAGAAACAGAAATGAACCGTTCGGTCGATTCGGGTCGGACAGACCGGCGCGGGAACGGCGCACAGCGTTGGACACAGCTTGTAGCGCTTCGGGCTGGCCCACGACGCGCGCCTCAAGGAAACTCTCCATCGCGATCAGTTTCTGCTTCTCACTTTCGAGCATCTTGGTCACGGGAATTCCGGTCCACTTGGACACGACTTCTGCAACTTCTTCTGCCGTGACCCGGTTGCGCACGAGCTGGAAGGCCTCCTGCTCGCTGGCCAGTGCTTCGTTCAATTGTTTCTCAAGCTCAGGAATTCGGCCGTACTGTAATTCGGACATGCGGGCCAAATCATTGGCCCGATGCGCTCTCTCCAGTTCCAGTTTGGCCCGCTCGAGCGCTTCCTTGATATGAGCCGCGCCCTGCATTGCGGCCTTCTCCGCTTTCCAGATCTCTTCGAGATCGGCTAGCTCCGCCTCGAGCCTGTCCACTTCTGACTGCAGGTCGTCGAGACGACGTTTCGAGGCATCATCGGACTCTTTCTTTAATGCTTCGCGCTCGATCTTGAGCTGGATCAGCCGTCGCTCGAGACGATCCAACGCCTCAGGCTTGGAGTCGATCTCCAAGCGGATGCGCGACGCGGCCTCGTCGATGAGATCGATGGCTTTGTCCGGCAACTGCCGGTCACTGATATATCGATGCGATAGCGTCGCGGCCGCGACAATGGCCGGATCCGTGATCTCGACGCCGTGGTGCACTTCATAGCGCTCCTTCAGCCCGCGCAGGATCGCGATCGTGTCTTCAACCGTCGGCTCCTCAACGATGATCTTCTGGAACCGCCGCGCCAACGCCGCGTCTTTCTCGAGGTGCAAACGGTATTCGTCCAGGGTCGTCGCCCCAACGCAGTGGAGTTCCCCGCGCGCCAACGCCGGCTTCAACATGTTGCCGGCATCCATCGCGCCTTCGGCTTTACCCGCACCGACGACGGTGTGCAACTCGTCGATGAATAAGATGACCTGGCCTTCCTGTTTGGCCAACTCGTTGAGCACGGCCTTGAGTCGCTCTTCGAACTCGCCACGGAACTTGGCGCCGGCAATCAATGCGCTGAGGTCCAGCGCCAGGATACGTTTGGACTTCAAGCCCTCCGGCACCTCGCCATTCACGATCCGCTGGGCGAGCCCTTCGATAATCGCGGTCTTACCAACACCGGGTTCGCCGATCAGTACCGGGTTGTTTTTGGTGCGTCGCTGCAGCACCTGGATCGTGCGCCGGATCTCATCGTCCCTGCCGATGACCGGGTCGAGCTTGCCCTGCTCGGCGCGTAGCGTGAGATCGATGGAGTATTTGTCGAGCGCCTGGCGATTGTCTTCGGCATTCGGGTCGTCGACCTGCGCGCCACCGCGAACCTCGTCGACAGCTTTCTCCAGCGCGCCTTGGATCGCACCTGCCGCTTTTAGCACGCGGCCCAGATCGCCGCGGTCGTCGACGGCCGCAAGAACGAACAACTCGCTGGAAATAAAGGCGTCACCGCGATCCTGGGCCAGCTTGTCGGTCACATTCAGGAGTTTGCTAAGACGATTGGAGAGATGGATCTCACCCGGCTCGCCCCCCTCGACTGTCGGCTGTCGATCCAGTGCGTCGCCCAGCTGCGAGCGCAGTTGGGCCATGTTCACGCCGGCCTTGGTCAACAGGCCGCGCACCGTGCTAGCGTCCTGCTCGAGCAGGGCCATCATCAGGTGAATCGGCTCGACGAACTGATGGTCGCGGCCCACCGCCAGCGACTGAGCGTCCGCTATGGCGAGCTGAAACTTACTCGTTAACCTGTCTGTACGCATGTCGAGCCGTCCCGCGAAACCGCTACTGACAACATGGGGTTACCGGCGGCGAATATCAACTCCCCGTTACCGCGTCACGATACCTCGGCCCAGCGTCCCGGTGGTGTCTGTGCCGGCGAAGCGCGTGCCAGGAATGGCCTGAAGCGACGATCCCCCGATTCGAGCCGAGCCACGGACGGCGAGGCGAGATTAAGTCGAACAAGAACTATCCGCGTGCGCACTCCTTGCGACGACGATCATGTGCGTCATTCGCAGGAAAGTCGAAGCACACTCACGGCGACAGCCAGATTAGCGTTGCCATGCGACCGCAGGGCGCCTCGCGACGGTGCGAGTAAAAACGTTCCGTTTCGGTGTAGGTACAAAAATTGCCGCCGTAAATCGCGCTCACGCCAGCGGCCTCCAGGCTACGGCGTGCCAGGCCATACAGATCGGCCTGCCAGCGGCCCGCGTCGTTCGGCGTAAAGCACGCGTCCGCGCCCGGATCGGCGGCGATGAAAACGGCCCGGACTTCTGCGCCGACCTCGTATGCGGCGGACTCGATCGCAGGTCCGAGCCAGGCCAGTAGGTCTCCCGGATCGCCCCCCATCGCCGCGACCGCTGCCGGCAACACACCGCTGACCAACCCGCGCCAACCCGCGTGCGCGACGCCGATCCGCGCAGCGACGGTACTGGTGAACAGAACCGGTAGACAGTCGGCGCTGAGCACTGCGCAGACGCGCTCGGCACTCGAGGTGACAGCACCGTCCGCTGCCCCGGGCGACTCGGTGTCCAGATCCACCACGGTGGCGCCGTGGGCCTGCTCGAGCCAGCTTGGCTCCACTGGCAGCTCAAGCTCGGCAGCCAACACACGCCGATTGCCCGCGACCGAGTCTGGGTCATCGCCCAGCTGCGTGCCGAGGTTGAGGCTTGCATAGGGGCCGCGGCTCAGGCCACCGTCACGCTCCGTCGTGACGGCTTTAACGCGCGCGGGCGCCGGCCAGTCCGGGCTGATCACTGCCAGGGTCACGGCGGCGGCCCACCAATCTGTGCTGCATCGTCGCGCAGGGCCGTGACCAGCGCCTCCATGTCCTGGGCCATTGGGCTCTCGTAGCTAACCGGCCGGCCGCTGTCGGGATGCCGAAACTCCAGCCGGCTGGCATGCAGCGCCTGGCGGCGGAAGCCCTGCAATAGCTCCCGAAGCTCCGGGCTCGGTGAACGCGGTAGGCGCGGTCGTCCCCCGTACAGCGGATCACCGACCAAAGGCGTGCGCAAATGGGCCAGATGCACGCGGATCTGGTGCGTGCGCCCGGTCGCCAGTTGCAGCTGCAGATAGGTGTGCGCCCGGAATCGCTCCAGCACTCGGTAGCGGGTCAGTGCCTGTCGGCCTGTCTCGATGACGGCCATCTTCAAACGGTCGCGCGGGTGCCGGCCGATCGGCGCATTGACGTCGCCGCCACCGGTCAGCACTGTCTGACAAACGCCCAGATAGCGGCGCTGCACTTCGCGTCGTTGCAGCTGTGCTGCCAGGGTGGCATGGGCGCTCAGGGTTCGCGCGACGACCAGGAGTCCGCTGGTGTCTTTGTCCAACCGATGGACGATGCCGGCTCGGGGCACGCCAGCAAGCGCCGGATCTAGATTGAGCAGCGCATTCTGCAGCGTACCCGTGCGGTTTCCGGCTCCCGGGTGTACGACCAGGCCGGCTGGCTTATCGATAATGAACACCGCTGCGTCTTCGTATAGCAATGTGAGCGGAATCGGCTCGGGCTCCACAGGTACGACGGGCTCGATCTGGGCGTCGAGCATGACTTCCTCGCCGCCTTGGACCTTGGTGTCCGGCTCCACCTGCTCGCCGTCCAGCGTCAACTGCCCGCTTTCGATCCAGATCTTCAGACGACTCCGCGAGAACTCGTCGAGAACCACGGCAGCCGCTTGATCGAAGCGGCGTCCCGCGAGATCCTCAGGAATCAACAACCGTCGAAGAATTCGTTGCACTGCAAGCCACCGCAAAGATTGGAAACTTTTCGTTATAATTCATACTCTAAACTGGTGGTCCAACAAGGACCCGCGACGGCCGCCTGCCAGATTTGCGACCGTCTCGGGAAGAAGTTTGCCGTAATTGTGCGTCCTTGTGGGCGCCGTTAGATGGAAAAACCCGTGCCCTTAGTAAAAAATCTGCCGATCGTTCTCGTTACGCTACTCTCTGTCCTCGCCGGCTGTGGTCGAGATGACGACAATGTCGTTCAAGAGACCGGTCCAGAAGGACTCTATCAGAGCGGTGTCGACTCGATGGCCAACGGCAACTTCCCGCTAGCGCTCAACTACTTTCAAGCGCTCGAGGCGCGTTACCCGTTTAGCAACGTCACCCGTCAGGCCCAGCTTGACATGATCTACGCGTATTACAGGAATCGCGAGCCGGAGTCCGCCATCGACGCTGCAGAGGAATTCGAGCGGGAGAATCCGACCCACCCTCGCGTCGACTACTGCCTGTACATTAAGGGGCTGACGTACTTCGATCAGGCACCCGGTATGCTCGAACGGCTATTCCGCGTGGATCTGACCGAGCGTCCGCCGCGTGACACGATGCAGGCTTTCTCGATTTTCCAGGAGCTGCTCAGGCGCTTCCCCAATAGCGGTTACGCGCCCGATTCCCGTGAGCGCATGATCTATCTGCGTAATCGGCTCGCGGCCTATGAAAATCACGTGGCCGAATATTACATGCGGCGTGGCGCTTACGTCGCGGCAGTCAACCGGGCCAAATACTCGCTCGAACATTACCCCGGCGCGCCGGCATTGGAGGAGTCGCTGCAACTGATGGTCGATGCCTACGAGCAGCTGGGCATGCGCGACCTGGCGGCAGACGCGAGACGGGTTCTGACAGAGAGTTTTGGCGAACTCGCCGGCAACGGCGCTCAGTAACCTGAAGTAATCGGATAGCGCCAATCGCGGCCAAAGGCGCGACCGCTGACGCGCACGCCAGGCGGCGCCTGGCGGCGCTTGTACTCGGCTCGTTTTACCAACTCCAACACCTGGCCGACGATGTCACGGTCGAAACCTAGTGCGGCGATTTGCTCCACCGAGTAGTCCTTCTCGATAAACGCCTCCAGAATTGCATCCAATATCGCGTAGGGAGGCAGCGAATCGCTGTCTTTCTGCTCTGGCCTGAGCTCCGCCGACGGTTCGCGGGTCAGTACCCGCTCGGGAATGACCTCACCTTGGCTAGCGTTTCGCCCGTTGCGATAGCGCGCGAGCTGATAGACCAACGTTTTACTGCAATCCTTCAGCGGCGCAAACCCGCCGGCCATGTCCCCATAGAGCGTGGCGTAACCGACTGCCATCTCACTTTTATTGCCGGTGGTCAGTACCATCTTGCCGGTCTTATTGGAGAGGGCCATCAGTAAGATGCCGCGACAGCGCGCTTGAATATTCTCCTCGGTCGCATCGGGGGCAAGTCCTTCGAACAGATCCTCTAACACCGTCAGCGTCGCCGCGAAGATCGGCTCGATCGACAGTGTGTCGTAATGAGCACCCAGATTGCTGGCCTGCCTAG
>SMVA01210339.1_pt1 | contig 17945 bp, 18 predicted proteins | sample 2456451 | NCBI WGS metagenome assembly SMVA01 (sample SAMN11095933, study PRJNA526329) | marine sediment metagenome | biome: Marine sediment; feature: Surficial sediment; material: Deep marine sediment; isolation source: Hadal surficial sediment | place: Pacific Ocean | collected 2014-05 | depth...
ATATATTAAATAAATTCTTAAAACGACTAAATGATAGAATTATACGATTTTCCCAGATGTCCTTTTTGCAGAAAAGTAAGGATTACACTTCAGGAAAAAGGAATAAAGTACAAAAACATACTAGTAGACCTTAATAATAAAGAACAGAAAAAACCTCAATTCTTAAAGCTAAACCCCAGTGGAAAAGTTCCTGTACTTGTTGATGGAACAAAAATCATATATGAATCGACAATTATTAATGAGTACTTGGAAGAAAAATTTGAAAACCCTCCACTTCTTCCAAAAAACATATATAAAAAAGCAAAGATAAGAATGCTTGTTGAATACTGCGAAAAGACCTTTCATACACATGTCTTCAGCATATATAAAGAGTTGAAACTTAAAAAAACATTAAAAATAAATAAAAAACTTATAGAACATGATAAAACAAGGTTGGACGCTGAACTAAAATATCTAAACGATTTACTGAAAGGCAGTAATTATTTAGCCGGAAGATTCAGTCTTGCTGATATCGCATTTATGCCAAGAGTTTTGATCCTGCAATATTTGGATATCGGGATAAATAGCAAATACAAATTTGTGCTCGGTTGGGTAGAAAACTTAAAAAAACGAGACAGTTCTAAAATCATATTAGAGGGTAATGACAGGTAGTTTTACTTATCTGAAGAAGGTTTTTGTGGTTTAAAACCAGAAAGCCTTGCAAGTTCTCTAATAGACTTAGCTCCCTGAAGTAGCTGTCCCTTTATTTCCCATGTAGGATAGCTATCAATTCCTTTTTCACTACAAAGTGATGCCTTCGAGTTCTGCCCACCAGGATTGCATTCTACATAATTAATGTATTTAAAAGCATCTCCAAACATTAGCTTTTGAGTATTACAATGCTGGCAAGTGTAAGAACCATACATTGAACTGTTTGTGCTATTTAAGTGTTTTGCAAGTTCAATCATAGTTTTTGTAGCAGGAGCAGCTTTCCTAACGCCAGAATGCGCAATATAAGAGCCTCCGATGATCACAATAAAGATTATTGTACTTGTTAGTATGAACTTATTATTTTTTGAGGTGGCTGACTTAAATTGTTTAGATATTAAAACTGTAACAAATATAGCCAAGACTAAAATAGCCGATAAAACACAGTAAGAACATATGGCTTTAATAACCGCTACTTCCAGATATGTTAAATAAGAAGAAAATGCGACACCAACAAGTGATAAATAGTAAATTATACTATACCTGCTGCTACCAAGACCTTTATATAATACTGTAAGCACTACTATTATATAGCCCAGCAGCCCTATATAAGGCACCGAAATTCCAAACACCTTTGAAAAAGGGCTTTCCTTAACCACGTCGCACCCTGATCCTGAAAGACAAAATGTCGTCTGCTCACTGGAAAAATATGTGTATGAAAGGTAAGCCGAAATGATTATTCCAAGTGCTGAAAATATCAATATTAACGTATCTGTTTTTTTCATAATTTAGTATTTTTACAAGAAAAACATAATATCATTATAATAGAATAAAATAAAAGAATTATCAGCTTTCAATATTTAGAATTAACTGCCGATTTAGCAATGTTGCTATCTAACTCTTTTACTATTATCTGCAAAAAATCCCTTTCATAATAATCATTATCAACGACATTACCATTCCAAATCACGACATCCAAATCTATTGTTCTTGGCCCGTCGTTGTTATCAGTTCTTATTCTACCAAGCTTATTTTCGATATCATTTAGAAACTGCTTAAATAGACCCTGTTCTAAACTTGTTTCTATTAACCAGCCTCCATTTAAAAAATCATCCTGATCTTTATAGCCTATAGGTTTTGTTTCAATAAATCTGGAACTTTTAATAATTGTATATTTTTCAGATATAAGTTCTTTTGCTTTTTGTATATTTTCCCCCGGATTAATATTCGATCCTACTCCAACAATAACTAAATTCAACCTATATACCTATACTGAAATTATTTTGTCCCGCTCAGTTCAACTGAGACACTGTCGGTAAACCTAAGCGCCCCGGGCTTATCTACTTTAACTGTAGCTTTTTGGACTTTGGTATCCTTCATCACAATCTCTAAAACATCGCCTGCTATCTTTTCAATCAAATCAAAATCCGTATTTTCTACAAGCGTAATAATTTGTTTATTAATAGTTTTATAATTTACGCTATCTTTTATGTTATCACTTTTAATAGCAGCAGCCCCGTCAAATTCCAGTTCCACATTAATGATAACATCCTGCTTACTTTTTTTCTCCCACTCATATATACCAACAATTGTTCTTAACTTTATATTTTCAATCCTTAAAATCATATCCTATCCTCAAATTAAATGCTCACCACCGTCCACAAATAAACACTGTCCTGTAACAAAATCATTGCTCATTAAATAATCCAGAGCCTTAATAACATTACTTACACTGCCGACTTTTTTTACAGGAAGTCTCTTTGACCTCTTGCTCAAATAACTCTGGTCTAAGCCGGCAAGGGGCAGTATATCTCCGGGGCAAATACCATTAACTCTTATTTGGGGGGCAAGCTGCTTTGCTGCCATTTTGGTAAACTTATAAAGGCTATACTTGCTGATATTATATGCAAAATATGAAGTATTAATTTTTGAAACTCTCGTATCAATAATGTTTATAACCATAGAACAACTCTCATATTTACTGAACTGCTGTGTTAAAAAAAAGGGTGATGTGAAATTAATTCTAAAATCATTTTCAAATTCTTTTATTGTTATATTATTAAAAAGACTATCTTTAAAAACTGAAGCATTGTTAACTAAAATGGAACATTGGGGAAATTGTTTGAATACCTTTGATACAAGAACACTTATTTTGTTTGGATTAGATAAATCATATTTAAACAGTTTGCAATCAACACCACATCTCTTAACTTCTCTAGATACCTTTTTAGCTTCCTGCTCAGAGGAGTTGTAGTGCAAAGCAATATCAAAACCCTTCTTTGCAAGGAAAATACATATTTCTTTTCCTATTCTCTTTGCGCCACCTGTAATTAGAGCTGCCGTTCTCATAATAAATATTTCGCTCAGTATTTTAGCAAATAATATACAATAGTACATTAGTACATTAAATTGCTTGCTATCTTAATGTATCATAAATCAAGCTATAATCTGTTACCTTGTAATAAAGTGATTTATAATTATCTTTATAGTATATTATTACAATTAGTTACGCTTGAAAATAAATATGAAATGGTCTTGGAAAATTGGAAGATTTAGTGGAATTGACTTAAAGATTCACGCCACTTTTGCAATTATAATTTTGTGGGTTATATACAATCACATAATAGCTGGTGACGACCTTAGAACAACGGTTGAGAGCTTGATATTTGTTCTTACAATATTTACCTGTGTAATTCTACATGAGTTTGGTCATGCACTTACTGCAAAAAAATACGGAATTAAAACGCTTGATATAATTCTACTGCCTATAGGCGGGGTTGCAAGGCTTGAGAGGATGCCAGAAGATCCCAAACAAGAGCTTTGGGTAACACTTGCAGGTCCGGCTGTAAATGTTTTGATAGCTTTTATAATCTTTTTGATCCTGTTTCTAACTGGTAGTCCCATACCACTTGTAAATACCGATTTTTTTACCGATTCTTTTTTGGCAAACCTCATGGCCTTAAACATAATATTAGTCGTCTTTAATATGCTTCCGGCTTTCCCGATGGACGGCGGCAGAGTACTAAGAGCATTGCTTGCGCTTCGTATGGAATACGCTAAATCTACCAAGATTGCTTCAAAGATAGGTAAAGCAATGGCAATTTTATTTGGAATTATAGGTTTATTTTCTAACCCATTTTTGGTATTTATCGCAGCCTTTGTCTGGTTTGGAGCTAATCAGGAAGAAAAAATGTTAAAGATGAAGTACTCAGGTAAGCCATACAATCCTGATAATTTAATATATACAGATTTGAAAACACTTTCACCAAACGACCCTATAGCAAAAGCAGTAAACCTCACCCTTTCCGGTTCAAAGCAGGATTTCCCTGTTGTTGCGCTTGGGAGAATAGTGGGAGTATTGAGAAAAGACGACTTAATGGATGCTTTATCTCGGGGAAATATCAATTTCTTAGTAAAAGACGTTATGAGAACTGACTTAAAGTAATTAGCAGATTTTATCTTACTCTTACTTAGTAACTACAAAACATATATACTTAGCTTCCTAATTTATCATAATTATTTTAAGAACAATTTATTTTTCCACGATAATTGTATATTATTGAACTAATTAACAACTATAGGCAGGTAATTTAATATGGCTGAGCTTGATAAGTTTTTTAACTATATGGTAGAAAATGATATTAGCGACCTCCATGTATCATCTGGGATGAGACCTCTTTTCAGGCAATATGGTGAACTCAAACCTGCAAGCGACCAAATACTGACACACGACGTGGTAAAAAAACTATTGTTTGAAATATTAAACAATGAACAGAAGGCAACATTTGAAGAGAAAAATGATCTTGATTTTGCTCATGAGCTTACTGGTCTTGCAAGATTCAGGGGTAATTATTTCATGCAACATAGGGGAATTTCTGGAGCTTTTAGATTAATTCCATCAACAGTAGAATCTTTAGATAAACTGGGTTTTCCGGAAATACTGAAAACTTTTGCAGAACTGTCCAGAGGCTTAGTACTTATCACTGGACCCACGGGATGTGGTAAATCTACAACACTTGCTGCAATGATCGACTACATCAATAAAACCAGAACAGATCATATCGTAACAATTGAAGACCCCATTGAATTTGTACACATTAGCGATAAATGTCTTATTCATCACAGGCAGGTTGGTATTCATACAAAGTCATTTTCAGGCGCATTAAGAGCCACTCTTAGAGAAGATCCTGATATAATTATGCTGGGTGAAATGAGAGATTTAGAGACTATAGAACTAGCCATTACCGCTGCAGAAACAGGGCACTTGGTATTTGCGACTCTTCATACAAGCTCAGCTCCTAAAACAATAGACAGGATTATAGATGCTTTCCCTGCAGGACAGCAGTCACAAATTAGAACTATGCTTTCAGAATCACTGAAGGGTATTGTCTGCCAGCAGCTTCTTAAAAGATCAGACAAGCCCGGAAGAGTGGCAGCTTTAGAAATACTTGTAGTAAATGTGGCGGTATCAAATCTTATTAGAGAAGGTAAGATATTTCAGATACCTTCGGTGCTCCAAACCGGAAAACAGCTGGGAATGCAAATGTTAGACACAGGAATAATGAAATATTATAAAGATGGTATCATTTCTGCAGAAGAAGCCTATTATAAATCCAACGACAAACAGCTATTTGAACAATTTCTAGAAAAGAAATAGGGGTTTTATTTAATACATTATATTGCACTGAATAGCATCCGAACTATTTAATATCTAAGAAGTTAGATCCTTCCAGCTTACAAAAATTCTTCTAACGATATATTCACTTATAACAAAAGAATCGGGAACGAGATTCCATATTGGGAACTGAATTCCTGTACAAAATAAGTACTAACTATACAAGAACAAAAGAGTTGTACTCTCTTCATTTATATTGACATATCTTTATTACTTCATCTCAGCTTGCAGTTTTCAGAAAGTACTGACAATAACTGTTCTATATAACAATAATTGTTATTTTTCGTTAAATTTGCGCTATCTACAGTAATCAAAAAGATAGAACGTCTTTAGGCACTTATATATGTAAATAAATTGGTATGATATTTGCACTAATTGTTATCAAGCATTATGAATAGTAGATCATGCTCCAGGCTGCCCAACAATATCTGGCTGCAAAGATAAAAATATAGTGTTTAAATAAATTTATACTTATAGGATGGTAATAAAATATGGCCGAACTAGATAAATTTTTTAATTATATGGCAGAAAATGATATCAGTGATTTTCACTTATCATCAGGAATGAGACCTCTTTTCAGGCAGTATGGTGAGTTAAAACCCGCAAGTGATCACATACTGACACATGATGTTGTTAAAAAACTATCTCATGAAATACTAAACGATGAACAAAAACAAACTTTTAAAGAAAAAAATGACCTTGATTTTGCTCATGAACTCCCAGGTATAGCACGTTTCAGGGCAAACTATTATATGCAGCAAAGGGGTATTTCGAGCGCATTTAGGCTTATACCAAACAAAATTAGCTCATTAGAAGAACTGGGTTTACCAGAAAAACTCAAAGATTTTGCCGCTCTTAGCAGAGGACTAGTGCTTGTTACAGGACCAACTGGAAGTGGTAAATCTACGACTCTTGCAGCAATGATAAATCATATTAACACGACACGTACAGACCATATTATAACCATTGAAGATCCTATCGAATTTGTTCACCAGAGTGATAAATGCTTAATTCAACACAGACAGGTCGGTGTTCATACTAAATCATTTTCGTCTGCCTTGAGAGCATCTTTAAGAGAAGACCCGGATATAATTATGCTTGGGGAAATGAGAGACTTAGAAACCATAGAGCTTGCTATTACTGCTGCCGAGACAGGACACTTGGTATTTGCCACACTACACACAAGCTCAGCGCCTAAAACAATAGACAGAATTATTGATGCTTTTCCAGCAGAGCAGCAAGCACAAATCAGAACCATGCTCGCCGAATCACTCAAAGGTGTTGTTTGCCAGCAACTGCTTAAAAGATCCGACAAACCAGGCAGAGCTGCCGCACTGGAGATACTTGTTGTTAATACTGCAGTATCAAACTTAATAAGGGAAGGTAAAATTTTTCAGATCCCTTCAGTACTCCAGACAGGCAAGCAGTTGGGCATGCAGCTTTTAGATAACTCAATTATGCAGTTATATAAAGATAATAAAGTTTCCCCAGAAGAAGCCTATCACAAAGCTAATGATAAACAGATGTTTGAAAAACTTCTAAATAATAATCATACGATAAATTAGTCTGTTTATTTTTATGCTGCAGATTTGTATTTATTAGGAGATTAACTTTATTTTTAAATTGATAAAGTTATTTCTTTCAAAAAATAAATACCTTTTTATGTAGAAAAAAGTGTCACCATTAATGCAGCTTACTAAGATTGTTTTCGGCAAGTGTTAATATGTCTGTAAGCTTTTTCTTATCTTCAAAGGACATATTTATTATCTGCCATACTACTCTAATATGATTTGGCAAACACTCTGGGAACAGATTATCATCCCACCCTAACACATTGAGCCTTAAAAGTTTGCATGAAAGGTTTTTAAGGTCGGCATTTTTAAAATTAGATGAGAAGAGAATCGAAATCTGAGTGCTGTTTATCAATTCACTATTTATGTTCTTACCAAAGAAATCACAAAGTATTCCTGACTCACTAATATTAATGACTTCTCCCCCCAAATCATGATGATCTAAATGAACAATTATTTTAGTTCCGGGAATACTAATCCTTTCATGTGCTCTGCGTTTTCTTAAATCACAAGCCTCTAAAATGACGGAACGAAGATCAACCGAACTAAAAGGCGAGGTTACAATATGATTTATTCCAGAAGCTTTAAAATCATTTAATTTTTTTTGTGAGGATTCCGATGTGATAAGTATAATTGGGCAGTTTCTATTTGTTGATTTTATCTTATTCATTAAGTCATTTGAACCATCTTCTACTATTTGTTTGCCGCATATAATTACGTCATATTTTTTAGTATCTAATATTTGCTCGCTTTGTTTAATGCTTGAAGCTTCTGATACTACAGCATCACTCAGTTCAGACATGATATATGTCTTTAGCAACAACATAGAAGACTTTGAATCATGGATAATCAGGATATTGGTCATTATTAAGTTTCCTTTTTACTAGGTATTATTAAATGATAAATCAAATTAGTTAAATCTGCCCTCTATAAAATCTTTTAATTCTTTTATTTGAGTATTTCTTGTTTGCTCAACTGAGCCGCAAAATATTATTTTCCCCTCATATAAAAATGCTATTTTATCTGATACCTCAAAAGCACTTGATATTATATCATGGGTAATAATTATAGCTGTAATACCAAATTTAGCTTGCATATCTCTAATTAATTGATTTATGCGCTTAATGTTTGTTGGATCAAGCCCCGTTGTGGGTTCATCGTACAATAGAATTTTTGGTTTCATGGCAAGCGCTCTTGCTAAAGCCACTCTTTTCTTCATTCCCCCGCTCAAATCAGAAGGATATTTATCTTCGATTCTCCCAAGACCTGTTATATTTAGATTCTCCTGTACTATAGATTTAATTTTATCTTCAGAATAATTAAAATTCTGTCTGATTGGAAAGGCAATATTTTCATAAACATCTAAAGAATCAAATAACGCCGATCCTTGGAACAGCATTCCTATCTTTTTTCTTACTCTTATGGTTTCATCTTCATTTAGAGCAGTAATGTCTTCCCCTTCTATTAAGATTTTCCCCTTATCAACATTAATGAGTCCACACAGCTCTTTTAGTATTACAGTTTTACCAGACCCGCTACCACCTAAAATACAAAGGTTCTCCCCCTTTTTTATGCCAAGATTAATGCCTTTGAGAACATAGTTTGAATTAAAGGATTTATGTACATCGATAAACTCTATTATGTAGTCGTAATTGTTTGTCATTAAGATAAAATCAAAAAATATGCCAACATCTGAATATTAATATTTAACCTATTAATAAAGCAAAAAAAAAGGAAGAAGGGAGATTTGATACTCCCTTCTTCCTTTTAAAAATTATTATTATTTAGCTATTTCCTAGCACTGAATTTTAGCCCTGCTTTATTTCTATCCCAGGTTTTATCTGTGATATCTTTTAACTCAGCTACTTTAACCTTCTGAGTTGCTGTCATTGGAAAACCATTTTCATAAACCTCAATAAATCTTGGCACCATAGCTACTATTACTCGTTCTGCCATCCACTTACAAAACGTTACAGGATCAAAGCTCATCCCTGGTTTAGTAGTAATGTTGAGCTTAATCTCATCATCTGATACATTTGGAAGCCTAATACCTACAGCAATTGCTTGTTGTACAGAATCGTATTTCAAAGCTTCATCGGCAACAGCAACAGGATCAACATTTTCACCGGATACCCTTATTCTACTGTACCTGCCGGCAAAATAGTATCTACCGTCCATACCCCTTGCAAATAGATCGTCTGAATTAAAAAAACCTTCGTCGTCAAACGCCTCTTTTGTTCTTTTGTCATCTTTAAAGTATTCATTTAGAGTTGTATGTGGAATCATAGGTCTAATATATAATAAACCCTTTGCATCCTCAGGTGGAGTAGGATCTGCAAAAGGATCCCAAAACGGTCTGATTGCTTCGTCCTGAACAAGCGGGTTTCTAAGTTCAGCATAGTAACCTTCCATAGGATAACCAGAAGAACCGGGTCTGTGATCCTCTGCATCTTTCCAAAGAACCATACCCATTTCTGTAGAGCCGTAACCATCAATAACCCTTACACCAAACCTCTCCTGAAACTCAGCTAAATTTCTGGGCGCTGGTGAACCAAGCATTATTCTAATATTATGTTTTTTATCCCATTCACTAGGTGGGGCTGCCCACAGGTATTCTGCTACAGCTCCAAGCATATTTGCACATGTTGCTCCACATTCTGATGCCCATTTCCAGAAACCCGAAGCTGAAAAACGAGGGTAAAACACAGCTGTAGCCCCCGATCCAATTGCACTAAACAGACACATAACCTGTGCATTGGCATGCCCTAAAGAAAGAACACTCATTAGCACGTCACCACTTCTTACACCCTGTTGTTGAAGATAACTTCTTACTGTCATAACTACGCCGCCATGTTCTCTTACAACACCTTTTGGCATACCCGTTGTACCAGAAGTAAACATACAACGCTCTAAATCTGAAGTTGTCACATTCATGCCAGGATTAGCGTTTGAAGACTTATTAAAACTGCTAAACGCCGTTGTTTTTATACCGCCTATTTCAGAAGGTATGGTTCCTTCACCGGTAACAAAAATACTTTTTATATTCTTCAAATCCTTTGCCACTTCTTCTAAAAATGGGATGCTTCCCTGGTCTATTATTAAGGAAATCATATCGGAATAGTTGATAATATATGCCAGTCTCTCACCCTTTTCGTCTTTGTTTATAGGCACCTGTATAGCGCCTGCTTTGTGAATAGCAATTATTGAAGCAACATATTCTGAGCAATTAATCATATACATACCAATCTTATCGCCCTTTTTCACCCCATAGTCATTCATCAGTCCGTTAGAGACTCTGTTTGCCCATTCATTAGCCTCTTTGTAAGTATAGCTTTCATTGATATTCCCATCATTATCAGCTACGCGAAACAGAGTTTTATCCGGGAATTGCTCCGCACCCATTTCCAGGTACTTTGTAACTGGCAGCCACTGAGTAGTATCGTCAAATGTGCCAAATGGGAGTGTTCCTTCTCCTACATACTTGGAACCTCTTGGTTTGAAAAGTAATCGCATTTAAACTCCTCCTATAAACTACTCCTACTGAATTTGAAAAAATTATTTTTTTAGTATAAACATATAAAGATAGTATTGTCACGCAGTTATTTAACCGTGCGAATTCGCTTTATAAACAAATCTTCTAATTTTTAATGCTAAAAATTAATATTTTAAAGCATCCGCTAATTAATTTCAAATAATAAATTTATAAAACTGAACATGCAGTTGTTCGTACAGACAGATTACTAAATATCAAAATTGTAAAATGTAGATGGAAAAACAAATTTTATATAGCTTGGCAGTCTTCATCTTTGGCCTTATCTTCCTTTATTTAGGCGGCGTGGGTCTTGTCAAAGGATCTTCTCGTCTGGCAAGAGCTATGGGCATTAACCCGGTACTGATAGGTTTAACTATAGTTGCTTTTGGAACTTCCGCACCAGAATTAGTAGTGTCTATTATTGCAGCCTTCAAAGGATCAAATGATTTAATAATGGGAAATATACTGGGAAGCAACATTGCTAATATTGGACTTATATTGGGAATAAGCGCCTTAATTTATCCAATAAGCATTAAACTTACGCTTATCAAAGTTGAACTGCCTTTTATGATATCAATTTCGATTCTACTGCTTTTATTATCACAAAATTTAATAATAGAACATTTTGAAGGCGCAATCCTCTTTATTCTTTTAATTTCGATGATCATATATAGCTGCTATGACGCTTTTAAAGAACCAAAAGAAATTGAAAAAGAGTTTAGTGAGTTGGTGCAAGTTGATAGAAGCTATTATAAGAATATCCTTTACATAGTATTTGGAATTATTGGACTAAGTATTGGAGCAAAACTGCTGGTCGACTCTGCTATATCGATTGCGCAAAGTCTGGGAGTAAGTCAAGCTCTTATTGGTATTACAGCTGTAGCTATAGGTACTTCCCTCCCGGAGCTTACTACATCTGTAATTGCTGCGCTAAAAAGAGAGTCAGGAATAATAATAGGCAATATCATAGGAAGTAATATTTTCAATATAGGCATTCTTGGCATAATTTCTGTACTAAAACCTATAGAAATGAAACAACATCTCTTAGAATTTGAATTTTGTATAATGATTCTGTTTTCAATTATTCTGCTACCAATTATGAAAACGGGTTTTAAGATAGCAAAAACAGAAGGATTGTTGCTATTGCTATTTTACTTAATGTTTCTTAGGTTTATTTTTTAATGAGAATTTACAAAGAATTATCAGCCTTTTAATCTTTATAATCTTTAATTGTCAGTTTCCTTAGTTGCTCGATGTCCTCTTCAGTTAAGATCTGAGTGTCTTCTTCACTGAATTTTTTTTCAGCATCATCAATTTGGTTATCTTTGTGAGATAGAGTCTCTTTTACTACTGATCCTCCCCCTTGAGATTCATCTTTAAGCCCGGGCAAACTAATCTCTAATTTTATTTCATCAGAGCCGGTTTTGGTAGTCGGTGTACTAATCTCAACATTATTATCTAATTGCTGAGGTTTGTGATCAATATTTAAATTTTCAATATTATCTCCTTCAAGCTTTTGTGAAAAACCACTGACTTCGGATCTAATCTTCTCGATTTCTTCACTTGATAAAACTTTTGTTTTTTCACCTTGATAATCAATATCATTAGCCTTTTGAGAAATGCCAATATCTTTACCATCTGAATCCTGTTTAGTTTCTTGCTTAATACCTGGAAAGTTAATCTCTATTTTTATGTCGTCTAATCTTATGTCATCTGGGCTCGACTTTTCAGGGGGTTTACTTGTGGCAGCAGTGCCGACACTGTCTTCATCGTCTAAAATATCAGATTCTAAGACCTCTTCTAAATCATCTGCATCAGCATCCAGATTCTTTTCTGTCTTAATAATATTCTCAACATTTTCATCTTCTGAATCTTCATCGTTTAAGTCAATAAACTCTGCAAGATGAAGAAAAAATATAAATTTACGCGTATTTTCTTTATCTAACGGGCTTATTTCGATTAAATCTCCTACGGTTTTAGCTTTTTTGATTAAATTGGCAAGTTTAAGTTCTTTAGGAGAAGAAAATTTTAAAGTCGCAATGTCCTGCGCTAAACCCCACCTCCTGCTCAGTATGGTACCATCTTTTTTCAGCAGACTTGATATTTGTTGATCTTCAATAACGGACCTCTCAACAGCATCATAAATAACCTGAAGAGGGTGAATATCATACATAACTTCCAAATTTAATACGTTAGTATCTTTATAATAAAATTTACCACTGGTCAGGCTAAACCCTTCCACAAGCCTTTTTCTTATTTGATCTTCCAGCACAGATGAGAGCTGGTGGGGACTTATTTTTCCCATCTTTATAAGGGCTTCTCCAATTTTTATATCCCTTTCGTTGGCAAAAGCAATAGCGGTTTGTTGTTCTTCTCGGGTTATTATTGATTGATTTACTAAAAGTTCGGCAAGTGCATAACGCAGATTGCTTCCATGCAAAAAGACTATGTTGCCTTGTAAAAAATAGATCTTTAGTTCAATATCTGAATCTACATATAAAATCCCGGTCTTTTTCTCACGGTAAAATAAACAAAGAGTTTGAGAGAAGAACCGCTTTTCAATCTCCCCTCTTTCATCATATTCATCCAAATCTTCAAAACCTATATGACTGCCACTACCGCTGGTAGTATCGTCTGTATATAGATTTGGAGCTGTAGTTTCACTACTGTTAATAGTATTAATATTTATTGACAAATCGGACGAAACGCCTATTTTCAAAGAGGCTAAAAAATCATCGACAGTCTGAAACCTGGCTTCAGGTTTTTTTGCCAGTGATCTTGCGATTGCATTTTCCAAATCTTTTGATACATCAGGTCTAATTTCACAAATAGAAGTAGGAGTAAGTTCTACGTGGCCTTTCTTTATTTCATAGTCAGAACCAGTGTTGCTTCCAAACGGAACCTTACCAGTTAATATCTCATAAAATGAAACTCCAAGAGAGTAAACGTCGGATCTATGATCTACTCTTTCCCCCAATATTTGCTCAGGTGACATATATTTTGGCGTACCTAAAACCGTGCCAGCAACAGTATGAGCAGAGTCAGAAACTATGTGCGCTATCCCAAAATCTGTAATTTTCACTTCTCCCTTAGTTAAAATAAAGTTATTGGGCTTTATATCTCTATGTATGATGCCTTTTGAGTGAGCATGTGCTATGCCTGATAGGATTTGTTTGAAAATATTAAGCGAAAAATTAATTTCCAGAGGCCCCTGTTTTTTTACGATTTTCCCTATACTTTCGCCTTCTATATACTCCATTACCAAGAAATAGCTGTTCTCAATCTCTAAAAAATCAAATACAGTAACGATGTTGGGATGAGTCATCTTGGCCTGGATTTTGGCTTCTTTATAAAACCTCTTAATAATTTCAGCATTGCTCAGCAGTTCCGGGTGGATAACTTTAAGGGCAACAACGCGGTCCAGGGTTTCGTGAATAGCTTTATACACCTCTCCCATACCACCTACACCAATACTCTCAATGATTTTGTAATTTTCTACTTTTTGTCCTGACAGATCTGACATTTTATTATTTAAGTGTTGTTACCGAATCGTCAAACAAAATATTTTTAAATATTTTTAGTATCTGACGCGTTCTTTTAATTTTTGGCTTACCCTTTAGCATTGCCAGTTGTACTGTAATATTATCTGCCCCGCCCCTCTCATTGGCTATTCTTATAAGCTCATCACACACTCTATCAATGGGATAAGCAACTATTGTATCTTTTATTTCCTGTTCGACTATATACTCAGTAAGTCCATCAGAACAAAGTAGAAAAATATCACCATCATTTGTCGATAAAGGTGAATAAAGATCAACATCTAACTGTTCGGAAGTGCCGACAGCTCTCAATAAAATATTTCTCTCAGGTGATGTTCTGGCTTTTTCTTCAGTGATACTACCTGCTTCGAGCAGCTCCTGGACCACAGTATGATCTTTTGATAAACAACTGATTTCTTTGTCTCTAATTAAGTATGCCCTGCTATCTCCTACATGGGCTAAATGCACAAGATCATTAAGATATACCATAGCAGTGCATGTAGTACCCATCCCGGTCAACTCTCTATTCTCTGCTGAAATATCAAAAATCTTTTGGTTGGCGTTTTCTATTATTTGCTTCAGTATATCTGGCAAATTCCCTAGAGAATCTTCATTAACATTACTATCTAACTCTTCAATGACTTTTGCGCTTGCAACTTCTCCTGCCGCATGACCTCCCATACCATCTGCTACGACCATCAAAAAAGCGTCAGGAGTTCCATTTCCTTTTATTGAAAATGTTTTATATAAATATGAATCCTCGTTATTTTTCCTAACCCTACCAACATCACTGTTTCCATAAGAAACGAATAAACTTGATTCCTGCATAATAATTTAATTTCTACTGTGAAAAAACTATCCTATAATTACCTATTTGAATTATATCGCCTTTATGCAATATTTTTTCTTTTATCACATTTCCATTAACTTTAGTAGGCTTTAAAAAAGAGCCCATATTAATTAATTTAAACGATCCGTCCTTTTGTTTTTGAATAATCGCATGGTGTTCGTTTATAAACAACCCACTTATATTAATGTCTGCGTCATACCTTTTACCAATAGTAAAGAAATCTCCTTTAATTTTAATTTCGTCTTCTCCGTTTACCACTAATCTGGGATCAGCTGACTCTTTTTCAGTCTTCATTTGTTCTAAAAATTTATCTCTTGTTTCAGCATCAAAAATTACTGTACCGTCATCTATTTCTTTTCTCCCCTGTTTGTCTGGAATTTCTGGCTTTTCTTCAAGCTCCAACTTTAATATATGCTTTCCGATAAGCATTAGATCTCCCTGCTCTAGAACGCTTTCCTCAATTTTCTGACCATTTATAAAAGTGCCATTAGCACTTGCCATATCTTTTACGGTAACCTTGCCATTACGTATCTGCAATATAGCATGACAGCGTGAGACAGCTAAGTTGTTTATTACAATATCATTATCCATATCTCTTCCGATTGCAATTAGTTCCTGGTCTAATGTTTTCCTGTCAATTTCTTTTGAATTTAAAGTTATACTTATAGATGGAAAACTCATGAAATAAACCTCTACTTTTTATTTTTTGATAAATTATAAAGCATAAATTTATAGAATACTACAAGGAAATAAATAATAAAACTAAATTTTGATTTAAAAAATATGAAGTTATGTTGGGCAAATATATAATATACTATTAGTTATAAGCTCTTTTTATCTTAAGCGCTTCTTTATATATTCTATATTTGTTGTATGCATCTTTAGCTGCTTGTTTATTGTTTGCGTTTTTAATGAGGATATTGTACTGCTTATACCAATATTTCATTTCAGAATTTAGTTTATGAAACGAATTATTTTTAGAAAGATCAACAATTTTGGGACGTATCTTTGAATCTAGTAATATTTGATCTGTATTGTAGGTCTTAGACCATAAAGATTTCTGTTTTGTAGTGCTACTGACTGTATTTTTGGGAACTTCTAAACTGAAATTTTTTCTTAGTTCTCTTCTATAAGACTGAACTTCAACATCCGGCTTGGCTGAATAACTACTTTTCTGATTAGTATTATCTAAAACCTTAGAATTTGAAGATTCAAGGATGTGAACTACAGCACCGCCAGCGCCAATTAGTGTTATGATAATTAAACTTATTACTTTTCCTATAGTTTCCAATTTATCTCAACCTAAAAACAATTTTAAGGACGGAATATACCCTCATTCTTCATCTAATATATAGAAAATTACATGCCATTAATTATCAGAGCTAACATACTGTAATCACTAAATAAATTTTATTTGATTTTTTTAGCAACCAAATTTTGTATCAGCCATGTTGCATATTTTGTCAAATTTCAGTATTTTTTATCAAACTTAAATAAATTCCCCATATTTTTTATATATATTTGCTTTTTTTCTTATATACTTTTTAACATCTAATATGAGAATTATGTCACTCGATGTAGGAACAAAACGTATAGGAATTGCCGTAAGTGATGAAATGGGTATAACCGCAAATGGAATAGAAACGCTAAAAAGAACCGAAACAAAAAATGATATTCTAAAACTAAAGAATCTTACATCAGTACTTAAAATTGAAAAAATGGTAATTGGCATACCTTATAATACAGATGGAACTGTAAGTAAAAACGGTGAAATAATTAAAAAATTCTCAAATAAAATTGAAAAAGAATTATCACTTCCAATAGTTTTTATTAATGAAACATTCACCACTGCAGATGCCGAGAAATATCTTTTAGAAGCTAATATGAGCAGGAAAAAAAGGGAAAAAGTGATCGACAAGCTTTCAGCCGTAATAATACTCCAAGAGTACTTAGAACAAATCAGACAGCAAACCTAATATGCCACTAATAAAAGCAAACGGTATAAACATTAATTATGAAGTCCATGGAAAGGGTGAACCTGTTGTTCTAATTGGAGGGCTTGGAAGTCAGCTGCAAAGCTGGGCTACACAAATCCCTATCTATTCAGAGTATTTTAAAGTAATAGTTTTTGATAACAGGGGAATGGGCAAAACAGATAAACCGGATACCCAATATACAATAGAGATGATGGCTGATGATACTGTTGCCCTTCTTGATAGCCTTAAAATCAAAAGTGCCAGCTTTATTGGAAAATCAATGGGTGGAATGATAGCACAATGGATTGGTATTAAATATCCTGGGAAAGTAAAAAAGCTTGTAATGGGATGCTCAACCGCTTGCCGTGATGAAGTGGGAAATGAGATTATAAAAACCGGAAGGGAAATTGCTACAAAAGCAGGCATGAAGACCGTATGGCTGACTGCGCTTTTTTTAGGATACTCAAGGAGTTACATAGAAAACAATATTGGGTCTATAAAAGAAAATATGTCTACAGTTTCAGAATCAAAAGAAAACCTTACAGGCTATTTGATGCAAAGTGGGGCATGTGAAAACCATGATATTCTAAATCTTATACCAAAAATAAAAGCAGAAACGCTCGTAATGTACGGTGAGAATGACTTTATAACTTCACCCAAAAATTCACGTGTACTTGCCAAATTAATACCAAATTCCAAGTTAGTTGGGTTTAAAGCAGGGCATGGATTCTGGAGAGAATATCAAAAAGAAGTAGATAAAGAAGTACTGGATTTCTTACTTAATTAATAATGGTCAATTAAGATTTCTGGTTTTAACAATACCCTCCCTGATATTGGAAATGCGTTTAAGTATCTCTAATCTTGTCTGTATATAATCAATAAGTTTTTCAGCTCTTTTTATAGCATATGATTCTTCAAGCAAACCCTGCCTGTCAAAAACGTTTGAGATTATCATAGTAGCCAGTATATCAGTCAATTTGTCCAAAGGCAGCATGGTGTTTACTTCAATCCTGTGATCTTTTTGCTCCTCACCCATTATCCCATTCCATTTACCGATAAGATCTTCTAAATGTTCTCTGTAAAGTTCCTCGCTTCCATTCAGCATATCCTCTCTA
>SMVA01192154.1_pt1 | contig 17940 bp, 17 predicted proteins | sample 2456451 | NCBI WGS metagenome assembly SMVA01 (sample SAMN11095933, study PRJNA526329) | marine sediment metagenome | biome: Marine sediment; feature: Surficial sediment; material: Deep marine sediment; isolation source: Hadal surficial sediment | place: Pacific Ocean | collected 2014-05 | depth...
GAAACAGTAAAGTGTCCGCGCAATTCTCTTGGCGGACTATTTCCGTCTGCTTTTTTCAGATTCACAATTATAAGATGTTCGTTATCGGATTGCGATGAATTGACAACGACAGAAAATTTCAAATCGACTTTAGCCCCGGGGTATTTTAGTGACCCCTTTCCTTTCCGGCTCACTTTTATGGTTTGTCCCTGTACGGACACTTTAAAGCCGCCGTTTATGGTAGCGGAGCCGGCCAGATTCACTTTCGTAAGATCGAACCCGGATGGAAATTTAATTTCAAGGACCGCATCGGGGTGAAGGGTGTCCGGCAAAGTGAAGTTCAAAGTGTAAAGTGAGGCAGCCCCGGCTTCCGGGTTTAGCGTTTTAACCTCAACAGAATTATTGACTGCAGGCTGGGCGAATAAGCCTTGAGGCACTACACTTTGAAAAACGCAGAAGGAGATCGCCAAAATCGTGTTCGTAACTTTAACTGTGTTAAATTTTTCTAATTGTACCATAATATTACAACGATTCATTTTTTGTGCCTCTTAAAATTGCCGAAGACATTATGACCTGCAAACACTGTACCATTTTTGTACACTCACTACTTGAGAATTGCACGCAAAAGAATCAGAAACCCTTTGCCGTCATTTTCCGCCAATTTCAGATTTTTCTCCGCTTTCTTAAATTTAGGATTTATTTTCAATGCGGCCCGAAATTCGTTGAGAGATTTTAAAAACAAGTTCCGGCACTGAATTAAGTTTACGATGCCCAGGCTGTTTCGTAAATCAGCGTAATTGGGATACTCGTCAATTAGCTCCTGCAGCTTGCCCACATAATCAGAGATGTAAGAATCATTCTTCCCCTTGCCGCCGTACATGAATTTCAGGTAGAATTCATTCTCCACATTTAAAAACTGGGTTAAGACCTCTTTGGGCTTGCATTCAAAAAATTCTTTCACAGCTTCTTGGTAGGATTTGCGCCTGACCATCTCAATAACTTTAGTAAAATTGGGGATGTTTCGGTTTACCATGCGTTCGGCGGCTATATTAAGTTGTTCTTCAGCTTTTACCTGCAAATCACCGGCGGATGCATCCAGTCCATCTTGATTCAAAGATTGCGCCAGGAAGGCCATGCCCAGGTGGTAGTGCACCCCAATGTAATTCGGATTGAGCTTTAGGGCGTCTTCCATATGGCTGATCGCTTTTTGCAAATTCTGGGTGTGCAAATAGGCGACACCCAGGTAATTCTGAATATCTGCAAATTGCGGGGCGTGTGCTGCGCCGTTTTCAAGAACCGCGATCGCGTCCTTGTAGTCCCCGGCTATCAGATGTGTCTTCCCCAAATTGCAGTAAACTTCCGGGGAGTCCGGCTGAATTTCCAAAGCCAGGTTGAATTGATCAATTGCTTCTTTATATAGGCTCTTTTGCAAAAACAAAAGCCCTAACTTGTTGGCGGAAGGTGCATGCCTGACCGTTTTGACTTTTTCACTAATATAATAAAGAACTTCCAGTTCTGTAACTAACTCCTGGTGCACTTCATGCATGCGATTCTTGAATTCAATATCCGAGGTGTCATTCCCGGCAGGAACCTCCTTTGACTCGATCACCTGCCCCTCATAAAACACATTTGACACAATCATGTTTTTTGTATCCGAAAAATTTGTTTGGACATGGAACTTTCGTTCACCAACCAAAACGTCGTTGTTTAAACCTATATTCTCCATGATCGCAGCTCTCGTTGTTAGAAGAAAGAAAATGTTGTAAGCCGAGTTTAGGGTGTGTTGAACATTTTCCTTAATTGTCTAATATAAACCCTTGAAAAGTTATCGTCTTAACGATACAGAATATAAAACTCTAATCTAAATTTTTAAGTGAATTTTTTGTTAGAAATTTCGTCATAACAACGACGAGGTTCGTCAGACCTGCTGGGGCTGGATTCCCTGATATCCTCTCCCTGATGTCTTCGATTCTCCAAAATTTATGAAGGGCAAAATATTTCTAATTTTATTTGTCCGGTATGCTGAACAAGCAATAAAGTCATTGAAGGGTCATTTGGGTCATTACGCAATGACAATAAGTGACTTAATGACAACTAATGGCTCAAAACCAGGCTTGGCCATTCATAATTGGTCTATTCCTAATGTGCATTATTCGTTAGGGAATCGAAACACTAATTTTCATCTCTCAATTGTAATAGCGCCCGCGTAAGCCGCGAAATTGACTCCCTAAGATTTTCCATCGACGTGGCATATGAAATCCGAACATTGTTGCTTGAGCCAAAAGCCTCGCCTGGAACAAATGCCACTCCGGCTTCCTGCAAAACAAAAGAACAAAAATCCATTGAATTTTCAATTGCTTTGCCATTATATTTGCAATCAAAATAACCTGCAACATTCGGAAACATATAAAAAGCGCCTCTGGGTAAATCACACTTAATCTTAGGAATGGCTGCCAATTGTTCTGCCAGGTATTTTCGGCGGCGATCGAAAGCACGCACCATTTCGGCAACGACGGCGTCATCCGCTTGCAAAGCGGCGATACCCGCCTGTTGTGAAATCGAACATGGATTTGAGGTTGTATGACTCTGAATTTTAGCCGCAGCTTTGATAAGCTCACTATTAGCGGCCATATACCCGATCCGCCAGCCGGTCATGGCGTATGATTTTGAGACGCCGTTTACTAAAATCACCCGGTCTCGCAATTCCGTAAACGAAGCTAAACTGCTGTGATTCAAACCATCGTAGATTATTTTGTGATAAATTTCATCCGATAAAACATGGAAATCGTGCTTCTTAATGACCTCGGCCAGGTCGGAAAGTTCGGACTGAGTGTAAACCGAGCCGGTCGGATTACTTGGACTATTCAGGATTAGTAATTTTGTGTTTGGGTTTACTGCGTCCTCAAGCTGTTGCGGACTAATTTTGAAATTGGTGCTTTCATCAGTTTCGAGAATGACAGGAGTTGCATCAACAAATTTTACCTGTTCAGGATAACTGGTCCAGTAAGGACCCGGCACAATGACTTCATCGCCTTGCTGGCAAAGGGTTAAGAGTACGTTTACGACGGCGTGTTTAGCGCCACAGGTGACAAGAATTTCAGGAGGTGAATATTTAATTCCGTAGTCTGTTTCGATTTTCTCACAAATTGCCTTTTTAAATTCGAGTGTTCCGGATGCAGGCGTATACTTTGTGAAGCCATCCTGAATAGCTCTGATGCCGGCTTCCTTTATCACATCAGGGGTGTCGAAATCCGGCTCACCTGCACCGAGATCTAAAATATCCTTGCCTTCCCGCCGAAGTGAATCGACTAGGGCGGTAATAGCCATGGTCTGGGAAGAACGAACTTTTTGGACTCTTTGTGTAAATGCCATGATTATCTTAATTCTTCACTGCACAAATACACGCCACATCGACGATATCGTTCCAGCTACATCCGCGGGAAAGATCGCTGGCGGGTTTGGCCAACCCCTGCAAAATTGGCCCGACCGCTTGAGCGTCTGCCAGACGCTCAGTTAATTTATAGGCAATATTCCCAGCGTTCAAATCCGGGAAAATTAAAACATTTGCCTGGCCGGCAACATTGCTGTGTGGTGATTTTCTCTTAGCAATTGATTCTTCCAGCGCAGCATCGGCCTGCAGCTCGCCATCGATTTTCAGATCGGGAGCTTTAGTCTTCGCAATTTCAAGCGCTTTCTGAACTTTCTCGACCATCTGATGTTTGGCGCTGCCTTGGGTCGAAAAAGATAAAAGCGCCACCCTTGGTTCCTCTCCGGTTAGCTCACGGTGTGTTTTTGCTGATGAAATAGCAATATCTGCCAACTGCGCTGAGTCCGGCTGAGGAACCACGGCGCAGTCTGCATAGGTCAGAACTTTTCCCTCTTTTAAAACCATTTCAAAAGTACTTGAGACCAGTGAAATATCCTCAGCCATCCCGATAATTTGAATGGCCGCTCGCAAAACATCGCTGGTGGTATAAACACTGCCGGCCACACTGCCGTCACACTCGCCGGTGCGTACCATCATCGCGGCGAAAAAAAGTGGTGAGCCGACTGTTTCCCGGCTTTGTTCCGGCGTCAATGCTTCTTCTTTCCGGAGATTCAAATAGCCTTCAGAATATTTCTCAAATTGATGCGACTTTGAGGGGTCGATAATCTCCAGGCCATACAAATTGAGATTATTCTCAGAGGCGGCCGCTTTTATTTCCTCTTCATTTCCCAAGAGCACACATTTTAAAATCTCATTTTGACTAAGAAATTCTGCCGCCTTGAGAACTCGTTCCTGCGAACCCTCCGGAAATACAATTTTTTTGTTTAGGTTTTTTGCTCTCTCTCGAATCTCATTTATGAAGTTCATAACGACGGTTTGGACGTGCTTTACGAATGATCGTACTTCTTTCTCAAAAGTTCACCAACATCTTTTGGCACAAAAGATTGAATATCGCCATTAAACTTTGCCACTTCTTTTACAATCGTTGAATTTAAATAGGTGTACTTCTCATGTGGCATCAAAAAAACAGTAACAATATTTTTCGCCAGCCGGCGGTTTACCAGTGCCATCTGAAACTCAAATTCAAAATCTGTAATCGCCCTGAGTCCTCTTACAACCACACTTGCCTCTTTTTTCTTCGCGAAATCCATCAATAATCCGTCAAAATTTTCAACACCCACACTTGACATCTTCGAAACGGAATTTTGGATCATTGCAACGCGTTCCTCGGCGCTGAAAAGCGGCGTCTTTGCCAGATTGGTGGTAACTCCGACAATAACTCTGTCAAACAAGTTAACTGCGCGTTGAATTATATCCAGATGGCCATTGGTGATGGGATCAAAGGTGCCGGGATAGATCGCGAGTTTTCCGACATTAGACATTTTGATAGAAAGAAAGTTGAGTGTCCCCTTGCCTTCTTTGCGATTGCAAGGTATAGTTTTCTGCTATGTTTACTAAATTAGTTTTGTCACTATGTTCCATAGTTAACCAGCCTTCAGAAGCAATAAGATCGTAGTGTTCAACCAGCTGGATTGTTTCTTTCGCCAAACTTCCCTTATACGGTGGATCTGCGAAAATTAAATCGAATTTTTGATTGGCATTTGATAATTTTTTTAGCCCGTGCGTCGCTGGCAGGGTAATAATTTCACTGAACTCAAGAAAGCCTGACCTGTTTAAATTATCTTGCAGGATTTTTTGTGCGTTCCTGTCATTATCAATAAAAACAGCCTTGGCCGCCCCACGGCTCAAGGCTTCGATTCCTAAACTCCCGGTTCCGGAAAAAATATCGAGAACAAGGCTGCCCTCGATGTAATTTCTTAAGACATTGAAAATAACTTCCTTTGTACGATCGGTAGTCGGTCTAACAGCGCGGTTTTTAAAGGAAGCTAAATGGATCCCTTTTTTTGAGCCGGCGATTATCCTCATTGCAGGATTTTCAGCAAATTTAGGTCGGTTCGTATAAAAACAGGCTTATGACAAGCACCAGGTTTTCATCACTATAAGAAACCATATCCGGAGAAACCAAAAGTAGTTTGGTTAACTCAACATTGATACTCTGCGCTGAAATTTCTCCCAAAAAACCGACCAGTGAAGACTGGCGACCATAGACACGCAGCATTATCGGTGTTCTTTGATAGTCGGTCACATAATTTCCCGGGTGGGTCTGAAATTGCCGCAAGTCCAGTCCAAACTGCCCTACTGTTTGCTTCATCCAATTTTCGGCCTGAGACAGGCTTAAGAATTGGGCCCCATCATTGGAACCTCGCGCGCTACCTCTGATGGTTCCGGTAATCAAAACTTTATCAAGGCTTCTGCCGTTGCTGGCAATCTGGTTTTCAGAAACCACGGAAAAGTTTCCGGAGGCAAAATTCTGATTTAACACATTAGCATAATCTCGAGCTTCTGAGGCCGAACTGGCCACTACCTCGATCCTGACTCTTTGCGCCGTGTAAGAAAGCAGCGTGACGCTTAAATTTGGCGGAACCGATGAAAGAACATCGGTGACGGCTTGAACTGCATTTTTGGAGTTCAGTAAAAATTGTGAAGCCACCGGTGTCAAGTCCACAGTTGGTGTCCTCGCAGGAGGGCTATCGACAATTTGTCTTTGGGGCTGGGGCTGTGGTCTCGACTCAGGCTGTTGTACTGGTTCTTGTGCAAATGTCGGCTGCTGTGGTTGCTGTTGCTCAAATTGCTGGAATTCCGGGTCTAAATCAGTTCCGTTATCGCTAGTCTCATCCGACGAGAAATCCAAAGCATTATCTTCATCTGCCTGCACATTCTCCACAAAATCTCCGGAATCCTGGGGCAGCGTAAACCCGGCTTGCTGGGTATCGCCTTTATCCTTGAACATGAAGAAGTAGATTCCCCAACCCGCCAGCACGATCACCAACAAAATAATTATTGTTGATATTAATGAAGAATAGCTTCTCCGCTGTGCAAATCCTGCGGTTTTTGTGGTATCGAAAGTTTCCGTTCTTTCCTCAAAGGCTAATTCCTGCGTATCCATGCTGGAGGTTTGAGTGAAATCCTCAATTCTATCTGTATGTTCTGTATCCTCGGTTTCCCCGGTTTCCCCGGTTTCCCCGGTTTTGTCATCACCAATTAAATTTATGTCAACCATTTTAACACTCCATAATTAGTAAACATATGGATTATTGAATTCCTCTCAGGGCAGCGCCCACTGAAATCATATAAGTTTCAGCCCGAGATTCGCCAATATTCTCTTTGGCCTTTGCCATAAGCTTTATTTTTCTAAAAGGATCTGCACGCTCAATACGAACGTCATGGTTATTTTGCAATGCCTCCAAGATCCCATCCTCAACAGATTCACCGTATAGAAAGATTTCACTCAAATCTTCAATTTTTTGTCCCAACTGATGATCTAAAAGGATTCTCCGCAATTCTTTTGAGATAAGACGAGTAGTAGAATCGAGTCGGTTTTCATGATTCTTATCTATCGCAGGGAAGGTAACGTCTTGGGATAAGTAGTACTTTCTCTCTTTTAAAATTGAAAAGTGAATTTTTCTTTCACCAACATCAATAAGGCCAATCTTGGCAACATTATTGTAATCGTAGTTAAGCTGCAAAGCTCTGTGAGCCGAAAAAATATCAACATCAATTACTTTTAGCTGCAAATCAGTATGTTTGAAGATTTCTTTTAAGAATTCTATAATTTTTTTGCGCACGACAACAACCAGCATATCCTGACTTGCGTCTGTGCCGTTTGATTTGAGCGGCTCGTAATCTACAATATACTCGCTAACTGGCGAAATGGCAAATTGTTTGACCTCCCAGTTTATTTGAGGTTCAATTTCATCGGCGTCTAATTTATTGTCAACGGGCAGTTTCTTGATAAGTACCATTCGTGAGTCCAATGAAAAAGCTGCCTGCTTCATTTGAAAATCTCGTGTTTCATAAAGCCGGGTGATATCTTCGGCAAACCGGCGGGGCATGTTTTTGTCAACAAAAGCCTCAAAGTTAAACGGGTGCCGAGTACGACCCTGCGCCAGTTGGATTATTTGGAACTCATTGGAGCTTCTTCGGCCCTCAACAATTCTTAGTTGATCATCGATCAAGCTAATCCCTAAAATTTGAGTGTGTTCACCCTCGGCCATATCAATCTCCACTAAACCAGGCGGTTATCAACGAGAATCCCAGCTAGACTCACCCTTTTCAATCTTACCGTGATTTACAATATCCAACCCGCCTAGTGTCGATTTCATGAAGCTGCTTTCAACGATTTCTACATCAGTGCTGTCTAGCGGGCAAAAAATGTCTAAGTACTTGATAACCGACGTATCAATATAAACCAAAATATATTCCTTATTCACCGTTGGACAATGAAACAACGAGTCTAACCCGCTTCCGTTGTGCTCGGGCAAGTGCTTTAACACGGATTGAAAGCCGGCTTTCACCTCGTCAATACGATTGATTATGTCACTTGCAGCTTTCTGAGCCACCTCCAGGTTTCCGCTTTCGACTGAGTTTTTGACAATGTCCATATCCAGAGTAAATTGTTTTGAATCGACTATTTTATAAACTTCTTTCATTTCCTCGATTGGGGTGTTCGGAAGATTCTTCATGCGATCGTGAACAAATTCCACATACGCGGCAAGACCTCTTGACTTACGTTTCAAAGCAACTTGCAAATCTACCAGGGAATCGATCATGACCGTATCCGCTGCTGAAGGGATGTCGGCCAATATCACCTCTTCCATTTTCCGGAATTGGTCTAATCTTGTCACGATCGAATCAAGACCAGCCGCAATGACTGAATCAACATACATTGCATAAGAAGAATCATTTCTTATGAAGTTCACGACCTGTGAAAGAGTATCATTGAAAATTCTATTGTACTTCAGATACTGCAACTCGGCATTGAAAATCTCGCTCATCCTGAAGCGGCACAGCTCCGTTCTTACTTCCTCCTGGTCACCTACTTTTTTGGGATACAGTATTGAACCAATTAACAATGCAGCCAACACCACAATTAGAATTTCGTAAAGCAGCGAACCCTTAGGTCTTTCGTCTCCCATTTCTCCTCCCTCTCGATTTAATTAGTTTCAATCAGATCCATTTCTGTTTATTGATATATAAGGTACTATTTTTTTAAACGTTGCCTTACCAATCCCCTTAACTTGCTTTAATTCTTCAATCCGGCCAAACTGGCCATTTTTTTGTCGAAACCGGATAATTCTCTGAGCTAAGACCGGTCCAATGCGAGGAATGAGTTGAAGCTCTTCCTCGTTTGCCGAATTTATATCTATTAGTGCAAATTCATTCGCATTGTTTTCAGGTAAATCTTGACCTGTTGCCTGCTTTTTAACTTGAGCCTCTTTAGAAGCGAGCGCACTGCTTTCACGAATCACCTTTTTTTTTCAGGAGACGGCTCCGGCTCCTGGAGTGAATTCATTTTTTCGAATTTGGCATTAAATTTATCAACAAATTCTTGATTTATTTCCACTAATGACGTTTCGTGAAAGAATCGATTATAAAGTTGAACAGAGACACCGACTAACAGTGAAAAAATCAAGAACAGTACAATACCCTGTTCCTGTTTGGTAAATCCCAGCATTTAGCTTCTTTAAAAAATAGCTTCTCTAATTTTGCTCAAAAAACCCCGATCATTCTTTGGAGGATTCAAATGCTCACTCTTTGCCAACTCCAGAAGAAGCTTCTTGTCGTTTGCCGATAATTTGGTTGGCGTCCAGACCACAATCCGGACTAATTGATCGCCCCTGCCGTGACCGTGTAAACGAGCGATACCTTTACTACGCATTCTCAAAATCTTATTGACCTGGGTTCCGGCCTGAATACTTAATTTAGATTTGCCATCAAGTGTGGGAACTTCGATCTCAGCTCCCAATGCCACCTGGGTAAAACTTAGAGGCAAGTGGTATAAAATATCGTCACCATGCCGTTCAAAATGTTCGTGCTCAGCTTCGTCAATAACGATAATTGCATCTCCCGAAGGACCTCCGTTCGGCCCGACATTGCCCTCGCCGCGCACCGAAATGTAATTTCCGGATGAGACCCCCGCGGGGATGTCGACCGTAATGAGTTTTTCTCCCTTAACTCGTCCTTCGCCACCGCAATTATTGCAAGGATCTTTAAGAATTGTCCCACCTCCATGGCATCTGGGACACGGCGCGATGTTCACAAACTGTCCCAAAATCGACTGGGATACTTGCCGGACTTCACCTGATCCCTGGCACTGCAAACATGTAGTTATCGATTGCCCGCCGCGGCCATCACAAACATCGCACAGGATCATTTTTTTCAACCTTATTTTCTTTTCAACGCCCGAGGAAATTTCTTCCAGCGTAAGCCTAAGCTGCAACTGGAGATCTCGGCCCCGGCGTTGCCGGTTGTCCCGATTGTTGCCGCGCCCACCAAAAATGTCGCCGAACCCGAAGTCAGACATGAAAGTGCGGAGCGCGTCGCCGACGTCAAAATCAAACCCACCGCCGAAGCCGCCAAGGCCGCCTTTCAGGCCACTGTGCCCAAATTGATCATATCGTTGACGCTTCTGGGGATCTTTTAGAACTTCATAAGCTTCAGAAGCCTCTTTAAATTTCTCTTCTGCCTCTTTACTCCCCGCATTGCGGTCAGGATGAAACTCCATAGCCAGTTTTCGATACGCTTTTTTTATGTCGTTTTCGGTCGCATCCTTGCTCAAATCCAATACTTCATAGAAGTCACGTTTTGTCATTGTTTCCATTAAGTGTCCTTTTAATGGATGTGCAAAAGCCCACCCTCAATGTTCCTTAGTTATTTATTATTTGCTCACCAAAACCTGCGAATGACGCAGAACCTTATCGTGCATCTCGTATCCTTTCAAGTGCTCCTCGATAATTGTATCAGACGGCTGGTCACTCGTTACTTGCATGAGTGCCTCATGCCTTTCAGGGTCAAATGTCTGCCCGACTGCCTCAATGGGCTTAACGCCTCTTTTTTTTAAAACTTTAGATACGTCTTTATAAATTAATTCCACACCTTCATGAAAGTGTTCAAAATTATCTGCTTTGTCTTTGTCCGCTACTGAGGCCAACGATCTTTCCAAATTATCTAAAACGGGCAACAAATCGATAATCAGGTCGGCGCTTGCATTTTTAATCAGTTGCGAATATTCTGTTTCCGTCCTCTTTTTGTAATTGTCAAATTCCGCAACTTTTCTGAGAAATCGATCATTTAGTGCATTCTTTTCTGCTTCCAGGGCTTCGAGCTTCTTTTTCATTTTCGCAGAAGAGGTGTTTTTGGATTTCAGCTTTGCCGTCGGCTTACCATTAGATTCTTGCTTATTATTCGCCCTGCTTTTGACGTCATCTGTCATGTTTACTTTTCCTTAAAACTTAACTCAGTCTTGTGTGAAATGTTTGGGTTAATACCTTCCCCATAAAATCGACTAACGGAACTATTTCTGCATACTGCATTCTCGTCGGTCCGACCACGCCCAGGGTGCCGGTTACGTTCCCGATATAATAACGCGTGGTAATGACACTGAATCCGGTAAAGTCTTCTTCTTGATTTTCGTCTCCAATACTAATGGACACTTCTTCGGCTTGCTTATCGCTTAACAAGTGCAAGATACTTTGTTTACTTTCAAGCAATTGTAAAATTTTTGAAGCATATTTTTGATCAAGAAACTCCGGATTGGTGACAATATTATGGGTTCCTCCCAGGTGGAATTCTTTTTGGTTTTCAAAATTAAAAAGTTTGTCGGATGATTCTACGATCAAACGTATCAGCCTGTCGTTTTGGGTAGTTACTCCGGCCAGGCGTTTATCAATCGTCTCTTTAACTTCCTTAAGGGATAAGCCCGACAAACGTTGGTTTATGATCTGAGATGCCTCGTGCAATTGTTCACCGGAGACCTCAGATTCGATCTCCATCATAATCGTTTTAATCAAGCCTGATTTGATTGAAATAACCGCCAGAATTCTTTTCCCGGACACCGACACCAGCTGCATTTTTTCGAAAACACCTTGATAAAACCGGGGTTCAAGTACGACTCCTAATTGGGTCGATATTTCGCCTAAAACTTGAGAAGCCGACGCCAAAATATCGGTGACATCAACGGAAATTTTGAGAAGATTTTTTTCTATGAGATTGCGATCCCTTTTGGCCAGAGACTTAATTCTCATCAGGCTGTCTACGTAAAATCGATACCCCTTGTCGGTCGGAATTCGGCCGGCTGAAACGTGCGGTTGACTCAAATATCCCAAATCTTCCAGATCGTTCATAACGTTCCTGATTGTCGCCGGACTGATTCCGAGATCATGTTTTTTTGCAAGGGTACCAGAACCCACGGGCGCTGCGTTAGTTACGTAGCTTTCGACCAAACTATTCAGGATTAAGCTTTCGCGTTTTGTTAATGCAATTGCTGGCATATTTTTCTTCATAATCTGTCCAAAAAACAAGCATATCTTCTTAAGAATTACTGGCGTTACCGATTGGTGATAAATGATGCAAGATAATGATTTTTGTTTAGTTTGTCAAGCAAAAACTCGGTGGTAAAATTTCGACTATAGATACCGCCGAACAGCTGCAAAGCTTCCCGCAAACCCTAGTAAGATCCCTAAATTCGCTAGCAACAGATAGATTCTCCAATCCACTGAAATAAAACCGGGGATTTCAATCGCCGCCAGCTTTAACAACGTATACAAAAATAATGCCGAAATAATTCCGCCGAGAAATCCCTGGACAATTCCCTGGATAAAAAGGGGCGTGCGGATAAAAAAATTAGTCGCCCCGACCAGTTTCATCGTTTCGATAATCTTATTTTTTGACAGGATGATCAGACGAATGTTATTGGAGACCAGCAAAAGGGCGCTCAAACAAACAATGATGCCAACAATAAAATCGATGGCAATTGCAAACTTGATATATTTTTCCAAAATCACCAGGTACTCACGGGTATAAACAATATCTTCTTCACGAATATCTTCCAGAGAGCTGAGAGACTTAAACACCACTTCAGCACCCGAAGCTGTGCGATAATTATCCTGCAATTTAACCCGAAATGAGGCCGGCAGCGGATTGTACCCTAACGTTTCAAAGTAATCTTCCTGCTTGTCTTTAAACAGATTCTGGAATTCTCGAATGGCCATCTCCTTCGAGATAAAGGTAAGATTCGCCACGCCTTCCATTCGCTTGATCTCATCCGTAAGATCCTGAATTTTTATCTCGTCAAAGGAATCATCAAGGAAGACTTCAAGCTCAACGCGGCTTCTTAAGAACTGCACAAACTTCCCGAGGTTGACCGTGATAATTAAAAAAATCCCGATCAGAATTAATGAGATCGCTACAGTTGCGGTCGCGACAAACCCGGAAAACCTCGAGTGCCGAAGCCCGCCAAACCCTTCGCGAAGAACAAAAAATAGACTCAATTTAATGTCCTGCCATTTTTAATTGAAACGATTCTCTTTGACGTGTTATTTACCAATTCGTAATTGTGGGTAGCCATTAAAACCGCGGTACCCCGGGCATTCAATTTATCAAGAAGGGACAAAATTTCCACCGCAGTCTTCGGGTCCAAATTACCGGTCGGTTCGTCCGCCAGCAGGATAAACGGCTCATTGACAATGGCCCGGGCAATCGCCACCCGCTGCTGTTCGCCCCCGGAAAGCTCCTCCGGCATTTTACGGCTTTTGTGACTTAAGCCGACTTCTCCCAGAGCCCTCAAAGTCTTTTTTTTGATATCCCTGCTTCGGGCGCCGGTTACGCGCAGAACAAAGGCGACATTCTCGAAAACATCGCGGTCCTCCAGCAGTTTAAAATCCTGAAAAATGATGCCCAGCTTGCGCCGTAAATACGGAATCTCCTTGTCCCTGATATCCTGCGAACTGTATTCATCTACCAGCACATACCCTTCGTCGGGAAACTCTTCCATGTAAATCAGCTTCAGAACCGAAGTCTTGCCGGCACCGGTCGGCCCGACGAGATAGACAAACTCACCATTCCGAACCTCAAGGTTAACCCCGTCTAAGCCATCGCCGTTGGGATATCGCATTTTAAGGTTGTGGAGTTTTAGCATGTAAATTCCATTTTTTAAAAAAATTATATCAAAACAAGCATTAAAGTTAATTCTTCATCAGAAAAAAGTGCTGACACCGTTGATGATAATAAGGGCTTGCCTCACAAAACTATTATCGGTTTTTCCGCAACACAAAATAAACCCGGTCAGACTTTTCGCTGCCCGGGCGCAAAGAAAAGCCCTCGTAAACGCCGACAATTTCGTAAACATCCAATGGAATAATGCTCATTATTTCGTTGATTTTATAGATTTTTTGCTTATGGATTTCGTGATACGTCGTGTTGGAATTCGAGTTCAAGGAAATAAAAAACTCGTTGACCTGAATGCCTCGCGTATAAGAGGACTGGCGAATATAACTGAAATCCTCCGTTTCCTCCCGGTCCGTATGATTCTGGAAATACTTGCGCGAATTTCTTTCCGTGCAAATATCAAAGATAAACAGCCCGCCGGCTCGCAGGGCCGTTGCAGTATTCTCTACCACCGCAGTACACAATTCTATATTCAGACAATAATTAATGCTATCATATGTGCTGACAACCGCGTCAAATTTTGTGCTCACTTTGTAATCCACCATGGAACCGCACCAAACCGGCAGCTTCAGCCCTTTTTTCCGAATTTTGCCTCTGGCCATTTTAACCATATTTTCAGACTCATCAAGGCCGGCAACGTTTAAATTCAACCCCGCCAGATTCAGCAGCAAGCTGCCGGTGCCGCAGGAAATATCCAGAACATTGTTTACCGGGAAATCGGAGCTCTTGAAGAGCTTGGCGAGGTGATTGGCCCAATAACGGTAATTCACATGCCGCATGACATGATCGTAAATATAAGCCAATTGTGAGTAAGGGTCAACCTTCTCGGCTGTTTTTCGCCAATTCGACAGCAAGTTTAATGGCCTCCTCCATACTTGATGAATCCGCGACGCCTTTTCCGGCAATGTCAAAAGCGGTGCCGTGATCCGGCGAGGTGCGAACGAAAGGCAGGCCGGCGGTATAATTGACTCCTTTGCCAAACGCTTTCATTTTTAAAGGTATCAGTCCCTGGTCGTGATACATCGCCAGATAAAGATCAAACTTTTGTTTATCGACACGGGCAAATAAGGTATCGGCCGGAAACGGTCCGTTGACATCCACTCCCTGTTTCCTTGCAGCTTCAATCGCCGGCGTAATAATCTCAAGCTCCTCGTGACCAAACATGCCATTTTCCCCAGCATGAGGGTTTAGGGCCGCTACAGCAATTCTGGGATTAGTAATTTTGAATCGCGTTCGAAGATCCTGATTAGCTATTTGAAGTTTTCGCAAAATCCTTTCTGAAGTCAGAAGTTGAACGACCTCTGCAAGGGCGCAATGGGTCGTGACCAATCCAACGCGGAAACCGCAGCCCATCAAAATCATGAGCACATCTTCAACTTTAGTCTTTTCAGCGAAAAATTCCGTGTGTCCAGGGTAAGCGTAACCGGCCGAATTCAGCGCCTCCTTTGAAATCGGCGCGGTAACCACGGCCCGTGCCTCGCCTGTTAAGACCAATTTCAAAGCCATCTCCAGAGCCTTGCCGGCGATCCTGCCGCCGGATTTGCTAACTCCGCCAGGGCGAAGTTTGATTTCTTCATTAAGCTCGGGACTTAAAAGCTGACCTTTGCCGGCCAACTGCTCAAACAGGGACAACGGCCCAATAACAACCGGATGACAGATCTCCTGAATCTCTTTTTTAGAAAGAGCTTTCCGGATGACCTCCGGACCGATGCCGTTGGGGTCTCCAACTGTTATAGCGATTGTAGGAAGACTTTTCATAAATTTAAGTTAGTTTGAAAAAAGCTTACCATGGGACGTCTTTGCGAGCGTTTTTCAGCAAACAATCTCTCTGCCCAGTATCGCAGGGTTGCCTGGTCTTACCGATTTCATTACCATTTTTTTAAGGATTATCGGCACTCCTCGCAAAGGTGTTTTTTTGCGCAAACAAATAAGACCGAACTCCCTCTCTCACAAGACTGATAAAAAATCTATTTAATCTCAAAAATTTGCAAAATCTATAAATAAACAAACTGCTCTTATTCAGCATAGTTTCATTGGCTCCCGTGAGCTTATCACTGCGGACAAAAATCTTATTTAAAAGTTTCACCAGGTGATAAAAAATCACTGGAATCCGGGTTGCGTATTTAACTTCTTTTTCAAAGGTCCCGGTTTCTATGTTTGCAAATCCGGCGGATTCGGCCATCTCCTTTAACTCCTCAGGTCGAAATGCAGTATGAAAATACAAATCGTCCTTTACTCCCTGCACACCATAAGATTTCATCTCATCAATTTTGATCCAGGTGGGCTTTTCCTTCTTATAGTTGGGCGTTGTAATCAAAATCACCCCGCTCGGCTTTAAAATTCTAAAACACTCGGAAAAGACTCGTCGAGCGTTTTGAACATGCTCAATCATTTCTGAGCATAAAATCGCATCAACTGAATTCGGCTTGAGAAAGGAAAGTTGCTGGGCATCTCCCTGCAAAAAGTTAACCTCCGGGAGACGGTTTTTTGCTTCTTGCAAAACAGGGTAAGAAATGTCGATGCCAATTGCGCTGTCATTGTTGTATTCGGAAATATAGTAGCCTCGGTTACATCCCAAGTCAAGTAACAGGCCTCTGAATTTTTGAAGATAAGAAAGAATAAACCGCCGGCGAATCAACCCCCGCAGGGTCTTAAAGACCACCTCTTCTTCCGGATACAACCGCCCAACGGCATCATAAAATTCGCGGAAATTTTCGTTTGGTTTTAGATCCTGACTATAGCTGTCCAAAGTCATTCTTAAATTAGGTAGAAGATTTGGGGATACTTTGAAAAATGGTGAGCTACCTGAACACCTTCTCCCCTAAAAAGAAAGAGAAGAGCCCGAAGTGACTCTTCTCTTAAATGACTAAAATTGAAATGACGGCTTCATTTTATGATCAACAAGGCATCGACTCGTTCGCCCATCACATACACACTTATGGGTTCCGGGATTGCTACTTTACCTTTTGTACCGCGCCTTGTTTTATAAACCCATTCCATGACCGTTTCAAACTGCTCGGATTCAAGAGAATTGATTTGATTCGGCTCGCCTAGAATCATTTTCAAAGCTGAACCTTGCATCCCGACGACTACTTTGCTATCCAGAACGCTTTTGGTTGGTTCGCCTTTCGCAAATGCATAACCAGACAGAGGAATTTTGTTCAATTGGCCGGCAATCCTTCCTAAGGTAAACCATGTATTTGAATCATCCGGATTCATTCTTATTGCTTTCTCCAAATAAGGAAGAGCCAGTTTGAAATCTTCTTTGTATGTTTTGTCCTGGGAATCTTCCGGGAGGTCTTCTCTTTTGGATACGCCTCTATTTAAATATGCGGCGCCGAGGTTGTAATTAATATCATTCTTCTCCGGATCAATCTCAGCCGCTTTCAGTAACTGCACAATCGCTTCATCGTGTTCCTGGTTTTCGAGAAGAATGGTGCCGTAATTGTAGCGAAAGTTGAAATTGTCCGGGTTAACTTCTAGCGCCTGCTTATAAACATTTTTTGCGGCTTCCATGTTATCGGCCTTTATGTAACCTCTGGCAAGATAATCAGCCACATCTTCAGTGCGACAATCCTGTTCGCTTTCCTTAATAGTATATTGAACCGCGGTTACGATTCCATCCTTTACGTATACATAGGTTGAATTATCGTATACCCATTGCTCATTTTTTCTCCCACCTACTTCTGTTATATTCTTTTCTTTTGGCTCTCCAAGTATTAGTGCTACTTTACTAGCTGTCATACCAGAGGTAACTGTGATGCCGGTTCCATACCAAAGTTGCTCAAAAATCGGCATGGCTAAACTATCCTGGCCGCTGGAGCTGTATACCTGGGCGAGCATGGTTTTTAGATTGCAGTCTTTGGGATTATGCTTTAAAGCCATTTGGAGAGGCTCAATACTTTCCTCATATTTGTTCATGCTCATATAGGCTGACGCCATATTCTGCCAAGCAAGAACACTATCAGGAGCGATGGTTCCGGCCGCTTTAAACGCTTCCGCTGCTTGTTCAAAATTACTCTGTTTTAAGGAGTCGTCGGGTGCATTCAAAGCATCATTAAAATACTTAACACCTTCGTTGAAAACCTTGCCCCAGACAATTTTTAAAATCATTTCAGTCCCGAATTGGGAGTGAAATTCGGTACCGCTGTCTTTGCTGATTTTTACGCCCTTATCTTTAAATTTAGGCTTTAACTCCACGGCCTTATCAAAGGCCTCGGCCATTTTTGCATACTCTCCCCGTCGAGCATAAACATAGCCAAGCAAATACCAGGCGTCTTCATTTTTCGCGTTAACCTGTTCAACTTCTTTTAGAAGCACACCGATTGCTTTTTTAAGATCATCCTGCTTAATATAAAGTTTCGCGCCGTTCACATTTGGGCCGCCGCCGGCAAACAGCAAGGATGATC
>SMVA01026707.1_pt1 | contig 17931 bp, 15 predicted proteins | sample 2456451 | NCBI WGS metagenome assembly SMVA01 (sample SAMN11095933, study PRJNA526329) | marine sediment metagenome | biome: Marine sediment; feature: Surficial sediment; material: Deep marine sediment; isolation source: Hadal surficial sediment | place: Pacific Ocean | collected 2014-05 | depth...
AAGGTACTCGACAATATTGGCCGGCACGCCGAGGCCTGGGAAAATTTAGTCGCCGGCAACCGCACGATATTTGGCGCGAGACGCGGCGAGTGTACAAAGGCATTCCAACTTCAGGAAGAGGTTTTTGAACACGTTCGCAATAGCCGGTTTAAAGTGAGAGGCGGCGTGCCCGGTCGGGGCAAGAATGCCGTGTCATTGTTCATTCTCGGGCCATCACGATCCGGCAAGACGACGATGGAAAAACTGGTCAGTGTGATCGACGACGTCAAGCGAGGTTATGAAAATCCCATCGCAGAGAACGCCGTGCGCCACGCTTTTCAAGATGAGGGCTTCTTGGCCAGCGAACTGTATGCCAATCTTCCGCGCGAACTCGAAAAGTCGTGCCGCGAAATCTATCTCGACGACCTGGAAAGCCGCGCCGGCGCCGCAAGAGTTTTCACCAACACGCATCCCGGCCGGCTCGCCGATGCAGCGCGCATAGCGGCCATTGTTCCCAATGTGCGCTTCATATTCGTCAAGCGTAATCTCGATGACATCACGCTTCGCATCTACATGAAAAAATATGGCACCGGCTTTTCTTATTCTTACGATATTGGAGCCATACATAAATACCTGACATGGTATTATCGCATGATTGACATACTGGCGGAGAATCTCCCCAGGATATCGCTTGTCATCCAATACGAAGACATGATCGCCGACCCGGCTGCGGCCCTCAGCTCGGCGGCAGAGCTTTGCGGTCTCGAAATCCCGGAAAAACCCTTGCCCGAGCTCGGTGACGACCGCGGATGTGCCGAGCCTTACCGGGCATTCATGGCCACCGCGTCGCAGGACTGAGATAGGGCCTCCGTACCGGCTTGTTTGCCACATCTCATGGCACCATCGCCATCGGCGTTTAGTTCCTGCCGCCATCGTCGGCAACAGGCAGGGCTGACGGATTGCCGCCCGCGACGATTGCAATTGCGATGCCAAATTTGCGGGAGTAGGCTCGGCTCCCATGATGCACGCCGCAGGTTCTGAGCGTGGCGCTGCATGTGGGAGGTAAATTCATGACAAACCGACTTTTCAAGCTTGTTGGCGGCTCTAGATTATGTCGCGGGCATAGACGCCGTAGTCGATGAAAATCTCCGTTCCGTCGGCAAGGCTCTTCAACGCAACAAGCCGAATAACGCCCTTGTCCTCGTCGATGTCGAAATGGCAGTTGGCGTCCTTGGCGTGATTGCAGAAGCTGACATTGCCCATCGCCACAAAGGCGTAGCAACTGTCCGCATTGGCCTCGCTTTCCTTCAGATAAAAGATGTAGCGCTTCAGATCCGTATGCAGCACGGCGCGGACTTCATCGGGATCAAGCACCAGGATCGGGTTGGTTTCCACCGTCTCGCCGGCGTCGTACCGGCCCTGAGCGAAAGCGCCCCAGCCCTGAATATGCGATTGTGCAATGTAGGTCGCCATGCCGGTCGCGGGAAATGTCGCGCAATAGCGCATTCATGCCAATTCTATCAGGTACTTTCGAAGTTTTGTTTAAAGCTGAAACGGCGGCGATTGAGGGTTCGCACCCCAGAATCGGCGGTCTCTGAATTCTTTTGCGTTGACTCCGTACCGCGATACGGAGGTTAGGATGCGCCTCCAAGGATTGGGCAACATTCATTGATGGAGGCAAAGCGACAATGAGACCTGCTCCGACATGGATTGGTTTTGCCGTCTTTCTTCTTATTGCGGCATCGGCCGCAGCGACGCCTGCTGCTGCACAGACCCCCCCCAACATGAAGCCGATGGGCACCATGATGCCGATGTCCGGGGACGCGCCGGTTGTCCCGCCGGTGACAGGTTACAGCGAAGGAGAGACGGTCCTGTTCATGCACACGGAGACGTCGGATCCAAAAATCGCGCAGATCCTCACCGATATGATGGGAGGATCCCCGGTGCTGGTGGTTCCCTCCCTCGCCAATGCGCCTAAGGAGATGCTCGGGAGGGTTTACGTGTTCACGAACGGCGGGGCAGGTGAGGGGCCAAGAGGGCCGCTTGGAGGACAAGGCGACATCTTCGATCACCCGCCCGGAACCCCGGGATACAGCCCCTTACGTCAGGTGGTGCTGGTCACATGGAACGACGTGCAGTCAGCCCGCATTATGAAATCCGCGGCCGCGCTGCAAAGCGCAATAGAAAGCGGCGCGGTCAGCGTCGAAGAGACCAATATCATTGTGAACATGCCGTTCCTGACCTGGCCAGGAGGCAAACGCTAGTCCACCCGGCCTTCGCCGCCGGCGTTGCGCAACCCCATGACGGAGCCAAACCTCTGTAAACAGTGATTTCTGACCAATTCCGTAGCACAATGCGGCTCCAGAAAGACTGTTTCAGGGTGCTGACATGAAAACGATGACAATCGGCAAAACCGCCCGCAAAGCGGAAGTCGGCGTCGAAACGATTCGGTTCTATGAGCGGTGCGGATTGATCGATCAGCCGCCGCGACCAATCGGCAACGGCTATCGGGACTACCCGGAAGAAACCGTCCATCGTATCCGCTTCATACGCAAGGCGCAGGAGATTGGATTCTCACTGCGTGAAATCAACGAATTGCTGTCTTTGTGCATCGATCCTGACGCCGATTGCGCCGATGTCCGCGAGCGGGCGCGCAGTAAGATCAAAGAGGTGAAACGGAAGATCGCCGGCTTGACCGCCATGAAGACGGCGCTTGAGGCGCTGGTCAGCGCTTGTCCGGGGAAAGGGGCGCTTGGCGAATGCTCGATCCTGGAGGCACTTGCGGCATAGCGCAGGCGGCGCGCGCCCGGTTCGTGATGGGGATCTTGCAGCACGGATGTGCCGTTGGCGCTCCTCTGCCCGCGCCGCCTGCGCTATGCCGCCTTGCAACACGGTCTGTGGGGCCGCAGAACCGGCAAAAGCCGATGGAAATGAAAGGGCGGGCAGAATGGCTTACGTCGACTGGTACATTGAAGGCAAGGAGTTCGGCAATTGCAATTGCAACTACGGCTGCCCCTGCCAATTTGAGGACCTGCCGACGGACGGTTATTGTCGCGGATTTGAGGTGCTCCATATCGACAAGGGTCACTTCGGCGACGTCAAGCTCGACGGCCTGCGCGCCGCCTTGCTCTATGCTTGGCCGGGCCCGATTTTCGGGGGCAATGGCGAGTTGCAGGCGATCATCGACGAACGCGCCGACGACCGGCAGCGCGAGGCCCTCCAAAAGGTCCTGCACGGCGAGGAGACCGAGGAAGCCGCGACCCATTGGTGGGTGTTTCACGCGATGTGCAGCACCGTGCACGAAACGCTCTACAAGCCGATCGACTACAAGGTCGATATCGACGCGCGGACAGCCCGCGTGTCGATCCCCGGTGTCCTCGAATCGACCGGCCGGCCAATCAAGAGCCCAGCCACGGGCAACGAACACCGGGTGCGCATCGACATTCCCGGCGGAATCGAGTTCGCGCTCGCCGAGATCGGCAGCGCCTCGGCCAAGGCGAACGGCGCAATCAAGCTGGATTTGAACGACAGCTACGGGCAGTGGAACATCCTGCGCCATTCAGCGACCGGCGTGGTTCGCTAAAGCGTGTCGCGCAAAAGTGGGCACCGGTTTTGCGAAAAAGGCACGCTCAAACAAAGAGATAAAGCAGGGCGCGTGAATGCCAATGAACGCGACATGCTTTAGGCCGCCCCCTCATGCCGGCTTCCGCAGTGGTCGAGGCTCTGGTGCGTCGCGACCGGCTAATTGTCGCGGCAGGCCTTGCCGGTATAGCCGGACTGTCCTGGGTCTATCTCCTGCATTTGGCGCCCGGCACGCAGGCCATGGCTGGGCTCCGGCCGTGGAATGGGCTCGACTTCATTCTCACCTTTTCCATGTGGGCGGTCATGATGGTCGCCATGATGACGCCCAGCGCTGCGCCGATGATCCTGTTGTATTGCGCCATTGTCCGCAAACGCCGCGAGCCGGGCCAGACGACCGCGGCCAGTGGCGTGTTCGCCGCCGGGTATCTGGTGGTGTGGACCGGATTTTCCACTCTGGCCACAACTCTGCAATGGGGCCTGGAACAAGCCGCCCTGTTGTCGCCCATGATGGTGAGCACCAGCCCGTATCTGGGCGGCGCCCTGCTGATTGCCGCCGGGGTCTATCAGATGACGCCGCTGAAGCGGGTCTGCCTGAAATATTGCCGCTCGCCGGTTCACTTCCTGTCAAGTCACTGGCGCAAGGGTGCCGGTGGCGCCTTCAAAATGGGATTAGATCATGGCCTGTTCTGTCTGGGCTGCTGCTGGGCGATCATGGGGTTGCTGTTCGTTGGCGGCGTGATGAACCTGCTGATGGTTGCAGCGGTCGCCGGTTTTATCCTGCTGGAGAAAGTCATGCCGCGCGGCGTCCTGGTCGGACGCGCCGCCGGCGGCCTGCTCGTACTGGCCGGAATTTGGCTGATCGTGCAGATTTAGGACCTTAAGAAAAAGGGCGCCCCGCGGGACGCCCTTTTCAGTTTGCCGTCTACCCGTGTCTAGCAGGAATAATACATGTCGAATTCGACCGGATGCGGCGTAATCTCGTAGCGGATGTTTTCCTCCCGCTTCAGATCGAGATAGGCATCGATCTGGTCATCGTCGAAGACGCCGCCGATCTTTAGGAAGTCGCGGTCCGCATCGAGGCACTCGATCGCCTCGCGCAGCGAGCCGCAGACCGTCGGAATGTCCTGCAGCTCTTCCGGCGGCAGGTCATAAAGGTCCTTGTCCATCGGATCGCCCGGATGGATCTTGTTTTTGATGCCGTCAAGGCCGGCCATCAGCATTGCGCTGAACGCCAGATAAGGATTGGCCGCCGGATCGGGGAACCGGACCTCGACGCGCTTGCCCTTTGGCGAGGCGGAATGGGGGATGCGGCAGCCTGCGGAGCGGTTGCGCACCGAATAGGCCAGAAGAACTGGCGCCTCATAGCCCGGCACCAGGCGCTTGTATGAGTTTGTCGTCGGGTTGAGGAAGGCGTTGAGCGATTTGGCGTGTTTCAGGACACCGCCGATATAGAACAGGCAATCCTCCGACAGATCGGCATATTGGTTGCCGGCGAAGACCGGATCGCCGTCCTTCCAGATCGATTGGTGCACATGCATGCCGGTGCCGTTATCGCCGAAAACCGGCTTGGGCATGAAAGTCACCGTCTTGCCATAGGCCTGCGCCGTCTGGTGGACGCAGTATTTGTAGATCTGCAATTTGTCGGCGCACCGCACCAGCGTGTCGAACTTCATGCCGAGTTCGTGCTGTGCCGCACCGACCTCGTGGTGGTGCTTCTCGGTTTCGACGCCCATCTGGGTCATATACATTAGCATGTCGGAGCGCAGGTCCTGGGCCGAATCGACCGGCGGCATCGGAAAATAGCCGCCCTTGGTGCGCGGCCGGTGGCCGAGATTGCCGCCTTCATATTCGGACCACATATTGCTCGGCAGTTCGGCGGAATCGAGCAGGAAGCCGGTATTGTATGGATCGGCACAAAAACGCACATCGTCAAAGATGAAGAATTCCGCTTCCGGCCCGAAATAGGCCGTGTCGCCGATGCCGGTCGACTGCAGATAGGCCAGCGCTTTCTTGGCGGTGGTGCGTGGATCGCGGTTATAGGCCTCCCCGGTCAAGGGCTCCAGAATATCGCAGAAGATGGCCAGCGTCGGCTGCGCGAAGAACGGATCGATCGTCGCCGTTTCCGGATCCATCATCAGCGTCATGTCGGATTCATTGATCGCCCTCCAGCCGGCGATCGAGGACCCGTCGAACATGATCCCCTCGGCAAAGGCGTCCTCGTCGATGACGCCGGCATCCATGGTGAGGTGTTGCATCTTGCCGCGCGGGTCGGTGAACCGCAGATCGACGAATTTTATGTCATTGTCCTTCATCGTTTTCAGGACATCGGAAGCAGTGCTCATGTTTTCCCCTTGAGATTGGTCATTTTCCGGAATGGGTTGATAGGTTGGAATTGCGGTTCAGACGGCATCGAGGCCGCTTTCTCCGGTGCGGATGCGGATCGCTTCCAGCACGTCGGAGATGAAAATCTTGCCGTCGCCGATGCGCCCGGTCTGGGCGGCGTTGCGGATCGCCTCGACCGCTTTATCGACCATGTCGTCGCTAAGCACGATCTCGACCTTCACCTTGGGCAGGAAATCAACGACATATTCGGCGCCCCGATAAAGCTCCGTATGTCCTTTCTGGCGGCCAAAACCCTTGGCTTCCATCACCGTAAGGCCTTGCAGGCCGACCTCCTGCAACGCTTCCTTCACCTCGTCAAGCTTGAACGGCTTGATGATCGCTTCGATTTTTTTCATTCCATGTTCTCTCCTGCCGTGCCTTGGGGGCCATCCTGGCTTGCCGCGTCCATTGTGCACACGAACGCCCGGTTACCTGTCCGGTGTGTAGCATGATTCATGCCAATACGGTTTCCGGTCAACCTCAAGAACGGGGATGCGCCGCGCGCGCCCCGAAGTCCTCCGAAGTCCCCCGAATGCCCCCCGAATGCCCATTGACGGTGGGCCAAAAAGCCCGGCATTTGGGCAAAATGCCATTTCGACCGCGCCGATCGGGCCATTGCCACCGCCGGGCCGATGGGAACTGCGCAATCGCCGATTGAGGAAAACAGATTTTCGGGGAATTTATTCGCCAAAGAAATAGGCAAACGCACAAAATATGGGCAAAAAAATCAGGATCAAATGCTCGAAATTCTGACACCCGACGAAATGGCCGAAGCCGACCGGCAGGCGATTGCCGGCGGAGTGCCGGGCCGCGACCTGATGGAAGCCGCTGGCCGGGCGGTTGCCGGAAAAGCGGCTGCAATGGTCGGGCAGGGCGCATCGATTCTCGTGGCTGCCGGGCCTGGCAACAATGGCGGCGATGGTTTTGTCGCCGCGCGGCTATTGGCCGGGCAGGGGTTCCCCGTTCATCTGGCGCTGCTGGGCAGGCGCGAGGCTTTGGCCGGCGATGCCGCGCTGGCGGCGGCTGACTATGACGGGCCGGTCGAACCGCTTGCCGCCGAGACCCGGTTCGATGGCGCTCTGGTCATCGACGCGCTGTTCGGCGCCGGCCTTGCCCGGCCGCTGGAGGGCGATATAGCGGCGCTGGTAAACCGCCTGAACGAGATGGATATTCCGGTGCTGGCGGTCGATCTGCCAAGCGGCGTCGATGGCCGTACCGGTCAGGTCGCCGGCGTAGCGGTCAGGGCCACGCATACGGTTACTTTTTTTCGTCGCAAACCCGGCCACCTTCTGATGCCCGGCCGGGCCTATTGCGGCGTCGTGAGCGTAGTGCAGATCGGCATTGCGGACGCGGTTCTTGAGAGCGCCAGGCCGGCGCTTTTTTGTAATCAACCCGATCTTTGGCGCGCCGCGTTTCCGCGCCCGGCGCCAGCTGGCCACAAATATGACCGCGGCCATGCGCTTGTTGTCTGCGGGTCGGCGACGCGCACCGGTGCGGCGCGGCTTGCCGCGTGCGGCGCGCTCAGGATCGGCGCCGGCCTGGTCACGCTCGCTTCGCCACCGGACGCATTGTTGGTCAATGCCGCCCATTTGACGGCGATCATGATCGCCCGGATGGATGGCGCCGAAGGCCTGGCGCGCATTCTTGCCGACAAGCGGTTCACGGCGCTCGTCATCGGGCCGGCCATCGGCATCGGCGAAGAAACGCGCAATGCCGTTGCCGTGTGTCTGGAAAGCCACGCCGCCGTGGTCCTTGACGCCGATGCACTGACCAGTTTCGCCGACCGGCCGGAGGCGTTGTGGCAACGGACCCGGTCCCGCCGGGCAGCGGTCCTGCTGACGCCGCATGAGGGTGAATTCGCCCGCATTTTTCCCGATCTTGGCCCAATCGGCCAAACTGGCGATACCGGCGGCGATGTTGACGAGGGGACGCAATGGAGCAAGGTGGACCGGGCCCGCGCGGCGGCCGAGCTTGCTGGCTGCGCGATCATTTTAAAGGGCGCCGATACGGTCGTCGCCATGCCGGATGGCCGCGCCTCGATCTGCGGTCACGGCCCGCCCTATCTCGCCACAGCCGGATCGGGCGATGTTCTGGCCGGCATTGCCGCCGGGTTGCTGGCGCAGGGGGTGCCGCTTTTTGACGCCGCTTGCGCCGCCGTCTGGCTGCACGCCGAGGCGGCGCGCCGTTTCGGGCCTGGTCTGATCGCCGAGGATTTGCCGGATCAACTCCCCACGGTTGTGGCAAAGACAATAATTCAGAAAAATTGTTTAAAATCGGACGGTTAACTACGCCGTTCATAAATCGGTTACCTTAAGCGCTGGCTGGACTATCTTAAGCGGGTCCACATTTAACATGGGGAGGCACGAACATGATCCGTGCTCTTGGAATGCTCGCTACTGCTGCCTTTGCCGCCTATGTCGCCGGCAATAACGGTCAGATCGGCGCGCTTAATCTCGGCGACCTGCCGATCTCCTTCATTGCCTTCGTGCTGGTTGGCGGCGGCGTGCTTTACGGCCTGCGCTCGATCTGAATCGAGCGATCTTTCTTTCGGGGTCGCGCGGGTCGCCTTGTGCTTTCCGCTGGCAACGACCCCTTGCGGCGCACCGCGCCCGCCCGGCGCTTCATCCTTGCCCGCTGATTGCTCTGGCCCGCCGATAGCGCCGGCCCTCTTGCTCCCCTGTTAGGACGTGATATAGACGCGCCGAAGTGACACGGCGCGCCTGATGCATTTCACACGCGGGCGTGGTGGAATTGGTAGACACGCAAGATTTAGGATCTTGTGGGCTTGGCCCGTGGGGGTTCAAGTCCCTCCGCCCGCACCACCATGTCTGACCGGAAATGAGCGGCAGGCCGCCGGCGGATAGGAATGCTCTGGGTGCCGCACCGGCCGGTTTCGGCGTGAGAATTGGAAAATCAGGACAAAAAAATGCAGGTCAACGAAACCCTTGCCGAAGGGCTCAAACGCGAATTGACGGTGACGGTTGCCGCTACCGAACTGGAATCACGTCTCGCCGAAAAGCTGGACGAGATGAAAAACCGGGTCCGGCTCAACGGCTTCCGTCCGGGCAAGGTGCCGATTTCGCATTTGCGCAAACTCTATGGCAAGTCCGCCATGGCCGAGATCGTCGAGACCATGGTATCGGAAACCTCCCGCCAGGCGCTTACCGACCGCGGCGAGAAAGCCGCCACGCAGCCGGAAATCGCCATGACCGAGGATGAGGCGGAGGCCATCGAGATTCTCGACGGCAACGCCGATCTGGTCTTTACCATGGCCTATGAGGTTCTGCCGGATTTCGAAATCGCCGACTTCAAGCGCATTACCATCGAGCGTCCGGTTGTCGATGTCAGCGATGAAGACATTGAGGAGCGCCTGAAACAGATCGGCGAAGGCAATCGTACCTATGAGAGCGTGTCGCGAAAGGCAAAGGAAGGCGACCGGATCACCATGGCCTATACCGGCAAGATCGACGGCGAATTGTTTGACGGTGGCGCCGATGAAAATGCCCAGATCACGATCGGTTCGGGCCAGTTCATTCCCGGCTTTGAGGACGAACTGAAGGGGGTCAAGGCAGGCGAGGAGAAAACCGTCGATGTGACCTTTCCTGACGATTACCAGGCTGATCATCTTGCCGGCAAGGCGGCGCAGTTCCATGTCGAGATCAAGGATGTCGCCGAACCGGGCGAGATCACCTTTGACGATGAATTCGCAGAACGCCTCGGCGTGGAGTCGATGGACAAATTGCGCGAGACCATCAAGGGCCAGGTAGAGAGCGAATACGCCATAGCAACGCGTCAGAAGGTCAAGCGCCAGGTCCTGGATGCGCTGGACGAAAAATACAGCTTCGATCTGCCGGAAAACCTCGTATCTCAGGAATTCGACAACATCTGGCGCCAAGTGAGCCATGACATCGAGCACCATGGCAAGACTTTCGAGGATGAGGGCACGACGGAAGAAAAGGCGCGAGCCGAATATCGGGCAATCGCCGAGCGGCGGGTTTGCCTTGGCCTTGTCTTGTCACGGGTTGGCGAAGAGGCCGAGGTCGAAGTCAGCGAGGAGGAATTACAGCGTGCGCTGTATGCCCATGTTCGCCAGTTCCCTGGCCAGGAACAGGAGGTGCTGGACTATTACAAAAACGATCCCTCGGCGGTCCAGACTCTTCGCGCGCCGATTTTTGAAGACAAAACGATCGACTACATCCTGGAATTCGCCGATGTGACCGACAAGACGGTCACCAAGGAAGAATTGCTGGCCGACGACGACGACGATGATCACGATAGCCATGATCACGATCATTAGGTTTGCCGCTTGGACCCGAACGCGTTGCGTTTTGCCGGACCCGGCGCCCGCTTTTCCCGGACACCGCCAGCGTTAGGCAAGGTTTAATCGCACAGCGCTACCCTTGCCGGTCATAACCAGCGGTTAACATGGCTGAGCATCCCGGTTTTGTGTCGGCGCGGAAAAAGCCTATGTAAAAGACAGAATTTCCTGGTGCCCATGCGTCCCCGTTCCCTTTTGCTTCCATCTCAAACAAAGGCCGTCCATGTCCGATACGATACACACTGCGATGAACCTGGTGCCGATGGTGGTCGAGCAGACCAATCGCGGCGAGCGCGCCTACGATATTTTTTCGCGCCTCCTGAAAGAGCGGATCATCTTCATCACCGGCCCCATCGAGGACGGTATGGCGGCGGTGGTTTGCGCCCAGATGCTGTATCTGGAAGCCGACAATCCGAAAAAGGAAATCGCCCTATACATCAATTCCCCCGGTGGCGTGGTGACCTCCGGCATGGCGATTTACGACACCATGCAATTCGTCAAGCCGGCGGTTTCAACGCTGTGCTTTGGCCAGGCGACCTCGATGGGATCGCTGCTTTTGTGCGGTGGCGAGAAGGATCTGCGCTTTGCTCTGCCCCATGCCCGCGTCATGGTGCATCAGCCTTCCGGCGGTTTTCAGGGTCAGGCGTCCGATATCGAGCGCCACGCTGAAGACATCGTCAAAATGAAGAAACGCCTGAACGAGGTTTACGTGAAACATACCGGCCAGGAGTATGATGTGATCGAAACCACGCTTGACCGCGACTATTTCATGACGGCGGAGCAGGCGCGCGACTTCGGGCTGATCGATCAGGTGATCACCAGCAGGGCCGCGCTTGAGGACGCCTCGGGCGACACCAAAGCGTAATTTTCCCATCGCCGACATTTTGCATTAAGTTTATCTTGAAAGGTTATGTCCAAGAATGATTGGAAATGCGACGCTAAGGACAATAAGAATGTGCCTGTCCAGGTGTGGCCCCAGGTGCGGCCATAGCGCCATCGCCAGGGCCAATGAAGCCAGGGCCACCGGAGAAGTTCGAGGATGAGCAAGATAAGCGGAAACGGCGGCAGTGGCAGCGGCAGCGGCAGCGGCGACAGCAAGAACACGCTGTATTGCTCCTTCTGCGGCAAAAGCCAGCATGAGGTTCGCAAACTCATCGCCGGACCGACCGTGTTCATCTGCGATGAGTGCGTTGAATTGTGCATGGATATCATCCGCGAGGAGAACAAGACCTCGTTGGTGAAATCCGGCGACGGTGTGCCCACGCCGCATGAAATCGACGGGGTTCTCAGCGATTACGTGATCGGCCAGGTGCACGCCAAGAAGGTGCTCGCCGTCGCCGTTCACAACCACTACAAGCGCTTAAACCACGCCGCCCGCAGCAACGATGTGGAACTGTCCAAGTCCAATATTTTGCTGATCGGGCCGACCGGCTGCGGCAAGACGCTTTTGGCCCAGACGCTGGCCCGCATTCTCGATGTGCCCTTCACCATGGCCGATGCGACGACGCTGACGGAGGCCGGCTATGTCGGCGAGGATGTGGAAAACATCATCCTCAAGCTCTTGCAATCGGCGGATTATAATGTCGAGCGGGCGCAGCGCGGCATCGTCTATATCGACGAAGTCGACAAGATTTCGCGCAAATCCGACAATCCCTCCATCACCCGCGACGTATCGGGCGAGGGTGTTCAGCAGGCGCTTTTGAAGATCATGGAAGGGACGGTCGCCAGCGTACCCCCGCAAGGCGGCCGCAAGCATCCCCAGCAGGAATTCCTGCAAGTCGACACGACCAATATTCTGTTCATCTGCGGCGGCGCCTTTAACGGCCTCGACAAGATCATTTCCGATCGCGGCCGCGCCACGTCAATTGGTTTCGGCGCCAAGGTTTTGGCTGCCGAGGACCGCAAGATCGGCGAATTGTTCCGTAATGTGGAGCCGGAAGATCTGTTGAAGTTCGGCCTGATCCCGGAATTCGTCGGCCGTCTGCCCGTCGTCGCGACGCTGGAGGATCTGGACCAGGACTCGCTGATCAAGATTTTGACGGAGCCGAAGAACGCCCTGGTCAAACAGTATCAGCTTCTGTTCGAGATGGAAAATGTCTCGCTCAATTTCCACGAGGATGCGCTGTCGACCATCGCCGTCAGGGCGATTGAACGCAAGACCGGCGCGCGCGGCCTGCGTTCCATCATGGAATCGATCCTGCTTGAGACGATGTTCGATCTGCCCGGTCTCGATGGTGTTGAGGAGGTTGTGATTTCCGCCGATGTTGTCAGCGGCAACGCCCGGCCTCTCTATATCTATAGCGAACGGGCCGCCGAAGAGAAACAAAACGCCAGCGCCTGAGCGAGCCGGCCGTGTTCTCGCTATGGGGCCGCCGTGTCCTCGCTATGGGGCAATTGGCGGCGTCGCCGGAAAGCCGGTTTCGTCGATGCTGTGCGTTAGAAAATTTGGCGAACAGGACTTGTTCTGACCGGTTTTGGCCTGCCCTTGAATTGGTCGTGTCCAATTTCCACCTAGTTGGCAACGCAGCAGTTCGCGTTTTGACCGTTTTCCCCGTGCAAATAGCGCTTTGCCGGCAAGAAACAGTATTCTCGACCGCGAGCGCCCATTACAATGAGAATCGCTGGCCGCGGCAGGTGGCTGGCGAGCGATGAAGGAAATGCGATGACCGACACCCCAGATCCCATCGGTATTGCGTCCGGGGAAAACGTGTTTCCCGTTCTGCCGTTGCGCGACATTGTCGTCTTCCCGCACATGATCGTGCCGCTTTTTGTCGGCCGCGAGAAGTCGATTGCCGCGCTGGAAGAGGTCATGACCACCGACAAACAGATTCTGTTGGCGACCCAGAGGGATGCTGCCGACGATGATCCGGCGCCCGACGCCATCTACGAGGTTGGCACGCTTGCCTCGGTCTTGCAGCTTTTGAAGCTGCCGGACGGCACGGTGAAGGTCCTTGTCGAGGGTCGCGAACGCGCCCGCGTTACCCGCTACCTGGACCGCGACGACTATTTTGAGGCGGAAGTGGCGATTATGGCGGAAACGCCGAGCGAGGAAATCGAGGTCGAGGCCCTGTCGCGCTCGGTCCTCTCCGAGTTCGAAAACTACGTAAAGCTCAACAAGAAGGTCAGCCCGGAAGTCCTGTCCTCCGTTGCCAATATCGAGGATTATTCCAAGCTGGCCGATACCATCGCCTCCCATCTTGCCGTGCGCATTGCCGACAAGCAGGATCTGCTGGCCATCACCTCCATCGCGGAGCGGCTGGAAAAGGTACTCGGCATGATGGAGAGCGAGATCTCCGTCCTGCAGGTGGAAAAGCGCATCCGCTCGCGCGTCAAGCGCCAGATGGAGAAGACCCAGCGCGAATATTATCTCAACGAGCAGATGAAGGCGATCCAGAAGGAACTCGGCGATACCGACGAGGGCCGTGACGAACTGCGCGAACTGGAGGAGCGGATCGTCAAGACCAAGCTCTCCAAGGAGGCCAAGGAAAAGGCCGAGTCGGAAATCAAGAAACTGCGCCAGATGAGTCCGATGTCGGCCGAAGCGACGGTCGTGCGCAATTACCTCGACTGGCTGCTTGGCATCCCCTGGGGCAAGAAAACGCGCATCAAGAACGATCTCGCCAACGCCGAAGCGGTGCTGGAATCGGATCATTACGGCCTTGAAAAGGTCAAGGAGCGGATTATCGAATATCTGGCGGTGCAGAGCCGCACCAATAAGCTCAAGGGACCGATCCTGTGCCTTGTCGGGCCGCCAGGCGTCGGCAAGACCTCCCTTGGCAAGTCGATCGCCAGCGCCACCGGCCGCGAATTCGTTCGCATGTCTCTGGGCGGCGTCCGCGACGAGGCCGAAATCCGGGGCCATCGGCGCACCTATATCGGCTCCATGCCCGGCAAGGTGATCCAGTCCATGCGCAAGGCCAAGAAAACCAATCCCCTGTTCCTGTTCGACGAGATCGACAAGATGGGCATGGACTTCCGCGGCGATCCGTCCTCGGCCCTGCTTGAGGTCCTCGATTCAGAGCAGAACCACGCCTTCATGGATCACTATCTGGAGGTCGAATACGATCTGTCGAACGTCATGTTTGTCACCACCGCCAACACGCTCGACATTCCGCCGCCGCTGATGGACCGGATGGAGATCATTCGAATTGCCGGCTATACGGAAGATGAGAAGATCGAGATCGCCCGGCGGCATCTTCTGCCCAAGATCGAGAAGAATCATGGGCTGAAGGCGAAAGAATTCAGTCTCACCGCCAACGCGCTCAAGACCATCATCCGCCGCTATACCCGCGAGGCTGGCGTGCGCAATCTTGAACGGGAACTGGCGACACTGGCCCGCAAGACGATCAAGGAATTGCTGACATCGAGCAAAAAGAGCATCAAGATCACCGACAAGGTGCTGGAGGATTTCCTCGGCGTGCCGCGCTATCGCTACGGCGAGGCAGAGCCCGAGGATCAGATCGGTGTCGTTACCGGTCTCGCCTGGACCGAGGCAGGCGGTGAACTGCTGACAATTGAAAGCGTCATGATGCCCGGCAAGGGCAAGATGACGGTGACCGGCAATCTGCGGGACGTGATGAAGGAATCGATTTCCGCGGCGGCGTCGTATGTGCGCTCGCGCGCCGTCGATTTCGGGATTGAGCCACCGCTGTTCGACCGCACCGATATCCACGTCCACGTGCCGGAGGGCGCGACGCCTAAGGAAGGGCCTTCTGCCGGCATCGCCATGGTGACCGCGATTGTTTCCACCATGACCGCCATTCCCGTGCGCAAGGATGTCGCCATGACCGGTGAGATCACCTTGCGGGGCCGGGTGCTGCCGATCGGCGGCCTGAAGGAGAAACTTCTGGCTGCCTTGCGCGGCGGCATCAAGATCGTTCTCATTCCCGAGGACAACGCCAAGGATCTGGCGGAGATCCCGGACAATGTGAAAAGCGGGCTTGAGATCATTCCGGTCGGGCACATGGAAGAGGTTCTCAAGCACGTGCTGGTCTCTCGTCCCGAGCCGATCGAGTGGTCCGAGCCGGAACACAAACCGGCAAACCCCGTCGTTTCCGATGACGATGGCGCGACGGGTGTGGTAGCCCATTAGGCGCTTCAAAATTGTTATTTAACGTCGCCGGAGGCTACTTCGGCGGCGTTTTTTTATGGAAAACCGCAGAAAACCGGTGATTCTCGGTATCTTTTGCCCAATTTTGCACTTCCCGATGGTCAGAGAATGCTAATGTTTTGAAACCGAATCACTGGGGTTTTGACCGAGAAGGAGAGCGAAATGAATAAGGGCGATCTTGCGGCGGCTGTCGCGTCCCGGACCGATATGTCGAAGGCGGCGGCAGGCGAAGCCGTCGATGCGGTCTTCGATTCCATCACCGACAGTCTCAGGAATGGCGGGGATGTGCGCATTCTCGGCTTCGGCAATTTTGTTGTCACCCATCGCAAAGCCAGCATGGGCCGCAATCCGCAAACCGGTCAGCCGATGCAGATCAAGGCGTCCAACCAGGCCAAGTTCAAGGCCGGAAAGAACCTCAAGGAAGCGGTCAACAGCTAGACCGTCTTATCGGGCCGGTTCGCGACCGGCACATTCTGATTACGAAGCCCCGCCAGGTGCGGGGCTTCGGCATTTTCCCCGGCGTTCGGTTCCCGCGCTCAAGGCCTGCTCCTGCGCCGTGCCGCAAGCGGCGCAAGTCGCCCTTGTCGACCCTTAGGACGCGCGGTAAACGGAGAGCGGCCAGGGCGGTTAGCTCAGTTGGTAGAGCATCTCGTTTACACCGAGAGGGTCGGCAGTTCGAGCCTGTCACCGCCCACCATTTCCATCAAGATCAATGCCTTACGCCTGCATTTCTCCGGTGAGACATGCAAGTGAGACATTTTCATGGGAGTCCCAACGTATCTGACGCTATCGCGTCACAACGTCTACTACCTTCGCTGGCCGCTGCCTCAGTCGCTTCACCCACAAGGAAAAGCGTCCGACATCAAGGTCTCGTTGCGGACGCGGGATCAACGCGAGGCATTGCGGCTGTCACGGCATCTCGCGTACGTAGCGGAGACCCTGACCTCAAGATCGGCAGATTCCAAAATGCGTTATGACGAGATACGGGCCGTGATCAAACGACACTTCAAGGGTCTGCTCGAAAAGAGGCGGGAAGACATCAACGCGCATGGTCGATTGAGTGCCTACGACCACTCCGTTCTGGCGAGCTCTCTGAGCATCGCTGAAGCACCGGGCGGCGAGGGGTTACCTCTGGCGTCCGAGGTTCGAGACGACGCTCTACGGCGCTTCCAGGCGCTCTACGGGCTCTCTCTGGATGGCGGGTCGGAAGAGTACCGGATGCTGGCCGACGAGTTCCAGCGTGGTTACCGGGATTTTATCAAAGCTGTGCTCCGTCACGACCGATCCTTAGACGGGTACACCTTCGACTCTGACGCTGCAGCAGGCCACACTGGGCCAGCCGCCGCAGCCAACGATGTACCCGCAACCCCATTGAGTTGGATGGCAGAACGCTATCTTGAAGAGGGAGAGCTAGCGAGCCAATGGGCCGCTAAGACGCTGGGTGAGAAGCGAGAGCAGTTCGCTCTGCTGTATGAGATCGTTGGGGCCGACATCGACGCTAGAGCCGTAACACTGGCCATTGCGCGCAAGGTCAAAGAGGTCATCATGAAGTACCCAAAGAACCGTAACAAGGACGGGAGAACGCGAGGGCTGTCACTGGATGATGCGCTAGCTGTCGAAGGTGTTCAAACCATCAGCGTAAAGACCATCAACACGTATCTTGCCTCCTATGGTGCATTGTTTCGGTGGGGCAAGCGGAACGGTTACGTGGAGGAGAACCCCTTCGCGGAGATGGCCGTGCGAGATAAGCGAAAGCAGGGCAAGGGCGAGCGCCAAGCATTTAGTCCCGAGCACTCCCGAACGATACTTGATGAGCTACAGCACAACTCGCGAGGCTTGATCCGCAAGGACTACCAGAAGTGGGGTTCGCTCATCGGCTTGTACAGTGGTGCGCGCTTAGGCGAGATCGCACAGCTGCGGCTGGCAGACATCAGGCAACACGAAGGCATCTGGTGCTTCGACATCAACGACGACGACGGCAAGCAGCTGAAGACAGATGGATCAAAGCGCCGAGTGCCGGTACATTCGAAGCTCATAGAGTACGGGCTGCTTGAGCACATTGAGACGATGCAAAAGCAGGGCCACGAGAAGCTATTCCCCGAGTTCGCCTACTGCCCAAAGAACGGATGGGGCCGCAACCTCGGCCAATGGTTCAACAACAGGTTCCTTGTCGAGCTAGGCATCAAGCGCAAAGAGCTTGTGTTCCACAGCCTACGCCACACAATGGTAACACGGTTGTCGCAATCAAATGTGCCAGAGCCGATCGTCAAGGCTATCGTTGGGCACGCACAAGATGGCGTCACACAGCAGCACTACTTCAAGGAAGGGTATACGCTGAAGCAGCTATCGGATGCCATTGAGTTGTTCACGGCTGATTAAGTCAGTGAAAAAAAATACTGCGAATTTGCGTGGGGGTATCTATACAGTATCGCTCACGCGATGTTCCCCATACCCCTTCGTTCTGAAATATTTCCGAACCGCTCTTGACACCATGCCACAGTGAGGGGTATCCTATCGCGCCCGCGCATGGTCTACTCTCGCGCATAGCGCACGGTTTCCT
>SMVA01403991.1_pt1 | contig 17930 bp, 19 predicted proteins | sample 2456451 | NCBI WGS metagenome assembly SMVA01 (sample SAMN11095933, study PRJNA526329) | marine sediment metagenome | biome: Marine sediment; feature: Surficial sediment; material: Deep marine sediment; isolation source: Hadal surficial sediment | place: Pacific Ocean | collected 2014-05 | depth...
CCGACCCATCTCTCGGCAACACCGAAGGCGAAAGTCCTTGAGGCACCTCTGAGGCACTTGTTTCGGTCGTAAGTACCTGATTTGATTAACGGGCACGCGGGTTCGATTCCCGTATTCGTGTCTATCTCTCAATTGCCCATCGGGCGCTGACAATGAGTACGGAGTGAGTACAGCACACTCAACATGATCATAACTCATTGATATTTATACTGAAATTGGTGGAGGCGGCGGGAATCGAACCCGCGTCCGAATTGCGTCCAACGGACGCGTCTACGTGCGTAGTCTCCGCTTGATTTCGGAAGCATCAGGCGCAGAGACGGGCCAAACACTTCCTAGCTCGACGTGATCTCACTCCCGGATACGGCCGAGCAGCGCTCGGGAGCCAGTCCTCATATTGCTACCGCGACCCACTAGAGGACGTCATGGACGGTAGTCGCTAGTTCCTAAGGGTTAGTTAGGCAGCGAGTGCGTAGTTATCATCGGCAGTTATAAATTACCAATAATTGCAGCGGTTTAACGAGGAATGCCACGACCTCGACACGCAGCGCCCGACTTCGACAACCCGTCGAAACCAGATCGCCCCCACATGCGTCCCGCGAGAGCGAGATGCAACCCAGAACGTACCGGGGAACGCGAATTCCATCAAATCGCCGCACCTCGACCGGCAACTGGCCCCGCCCCTCGCTGCGCGCTGCCGGGCCGGGCCGGGTGGCCCCGCGATCACGAATTCCGTCACGATCGGACTCGCCGCAGCCGACCTCCGGACGTAGGCTCCCGCTCTCGCCCTCGACAAGGAGATCCCCTGATGACCGGAACCGAACTCACCCCCACCAAGGAACAGGTCGAAGCCCTTCGCGAGCAGGTCGGCCCCGGGCCGGTGGTCATGTTGAATCTCCTCAAATTCAAGCAGCCGGACGGGCGCGAAAAGTTCGCGGAATACAGCGCGCTTTCCGGCCCGCTGCTCGCGCGTCAGGGCGGCGAGGTCTTCTACCTCGCGGAAGGCGGACCGACGCTCTCGGGCGAGACCTGGGATTCCTGCGCGATGATTCGCTTCCCCGATATCGAGGCCTTCATCGGGCTCGCCGCCGACCCCGAATATCTCGCCAAAGCACCCGCACTCCGCGAGGCCGCGCTCGAACGCACACTCTGGATGGTCACGCAGCCGCCCCCGGACTGAGTCGAGGGCGACCCAGCCCCGTGTGATACCGTCGCGGGTCGGCCGAGGGGCCGAAGACTGGAGGCTTCCCGTGTCGCGCTATGTCCTATTCGTCGCCGCCGCTCTGGTTCTCGTACTCGGCCTGTGGTTTCGGCACGTCGGTCTGGGCGGCCTTGGCCAACACGAAGACCCGGGAGTCGTCACGTCCCAGGAGCGCCCCGCCGAGATCGTCTCGAGTCGCGCCCGGGAGGTCGCAGCGGCGGCCGGCGACTTGCTCGTCTCGCGACCGAAGCAGATCCTCTTCGGCGATCTCCACGTCCACACGACCTTCTCCTTCGACGCCTTCATACTGAGCTTGCCGCTCCTGGGTGGCGAGGGAACGCATCCGCCCGCCGACGCGTGCGACTTCGCGCGCTTCTGTTCAGCACTCGACTTCTGGTCGATCAACGATCACGCCGAGAGTATTTCTCCCCGGCATTGGAGCGAGACCGTCGACACGATCCGAGCCTGCAACGACGTTTCCGGGGCAGGGACCGAGCCCGACACCGTCGCATTCCTCGGTTGGGAGTGGACGCAGGTCGGCACGACCCCCGAAAACCACTACGGACACAAGAACATCGTTCTGCGCGACCTCGAAGACGGTGCGATCCCGACCCGTCCGATCGGCTCCCGCTCGACCCGCGACCGCATGGTCCTGGGCAATCCCTTCGGCGGCATCGCCTCGGGCCTGTATCTTCACGCCACCGGAGATGAGCGACTGCATTCACTCGCGAGCTATTTCGAAGAGCGGCAGGCGCTCGAGGTCTGTCCGCTCGGCGTCCCCGTCCGCGACCTGCCCAGCGATTGCGTCGAGATGGTCGACACCCCGGATCTGCTCTTCGACAAACTCGACGACTGGGATGTCGAGTCGATCGTGATTCCGCACGGAACGACCTGGGGTTTCTACACGCCGCCGGGATCGGATTGGAAAAAGCAACTCGCTGGCCCCCTCCACGACGACGATCGCCAGACGCTCTTCGAAATCTATTCGGGTCATGGCAGCTCGGACGAGTTCCGCAACTACGCCTCGGTCCGCTTCGATGCCGAGGGCAACGCGACCTGTCCTGCGCCCAGCGAGAACTACCTCCCGACCTGCTGGCAGGCCGGGGAAATCATCCGCGGCCGATGTCTCGCAGAGGGTCGGGACGACGAAGAATGTGAAGGCCGCGCCGCCTCTGCACGACGAAATGCGACCGAAGCGGGGGTGCAGGCCCCGTTGACGGTCCCGGGCGCCGAGTCCCATGAATGGCTCGACGCCGGCCAGTGTCGCGACTGTGACCAGCCGGCCTTCAACTATCGACCGATGGGCGCAGCCCAATACGTGATGGCACTCTCGAATTTCGACACGCCCGACGGCTCGCCGCGACGCTTCCGCTTCGGCTTCATGGCCTCGAGCGACAACCATTTTGGCCGGCCGGGCACGGGCTACAAGGAACTCAACCGCCCGGGATACACCGAGTCCCGTGCGGACGTGAGACAAATCGACGAATCATTGCGCTCGATTCTCGCTCCGCCAATCCGAGAACCGATCGCTGAGTCCGTCGCGTGGGACCCGAATCAAACAGATCTCACCGGCTTCGCTCTGATGGAAATGGAACGACAAAGCTCGTTCTTCATGACCGGCGGCCTGGTCGCGGTCCACGCCGAGAACCGGGACCGCGGCGCAATCTGGGATTCGCTCCAGCGTCGCGAGGTGTACGGCACGAGCGGCCCGCGCATGCTGCTCTGGTTCGATCTCCTGAATCCGCCCGGCACACGCGGACGCGCGATCCCGATGGGCGGGGAAGTCGCCATGAACCGAAGTCCGATCTTTCAGGTCCGCGCCGTGGGGTCCTTCGAACAGCAGCCGGGCTGTCCCGATTATGCCACCAACGCGCTCGGCCCGGATCGTCTCGAGCACGTCTGCAAGGGCGAGTGCTACAACCCGAGCGCCGAACGACGGTCGATCACGCGGATCGAAATCATTCGGATCCGGCCCCAGAACGCGCCCGACGAACCGCTCGCCCCGCTGATCGAAGATCCGTGGAAGACCTTCGAATGCGACGGCGACCCGATGGGATGTTCGGTCACCTTCGACGATCCCGACTACGCGCGCTTCGGTCGCGACACCGTCTACTACGCCCGCGCCCTCGAAGCCCCGGCGCCCGGCGTGAATGCCGGCGGGCTCCGCTGTGAACGGGACGCCGAAGGCCAGTGTACGAGTGTGACACTATGTGGTGTCGATTCGATCGACGACTGCCTCGACGAACACGAACCCCGCGCCTGGTCGTCACCGATTTTCGTCGACTGGGCCGGAGTCGCACCGCGACCGACGAATCCGATGGAGAACGAGATGGAGAACGAGATCGCAAACGAGAAGACGAGCGAGATGGCGAGCAATACGGCGCACTGACCGCGGAGGCCATGGCGACGGCCCGGGCGACGTCGCGCTTCGAAGATTTCGTCTCGTTCAGCTGCGAAAGAGAGGGTCGAGACCACTGCCCGCCATCCTCCGGCCTCAGTCTTCGAGTGTGAAGCCGACCTTCATCGTCACCTGCCAGTGCGCGACTTTCTGGTCTTCGATGCCACCCCGAACGCCGATGACCTCGAACCAGCGCAGGTTGTGAAGTGTCCGGGCCGCACGGTTGACCGCATTCTCAACCGCATCCTCGATCGTCGTCGACGACGATCCGGTGAGTTCGACCGACTTGTAGACATGATCAGACATATCGATTCCCTCCGTAGACGCGCCTCGCTGCGCACGGCAATGATGCCGCGTCCCAGGCGGCCCTGCCCTCGAAGAGAATTCCGTCCCACCAGTGGCGCGTTTCAGGTCACCCCGGCAGTCTCTACGACCGTCCGCCCCAGCTGGCCCGAACTCCGCCCTTCCACCCGGTCAAAAGTCGATCACCGTCCGGATCACTTCGCCCGCCTGCATCGCACGGAAGGCATCGTTCACCTCGTCGAGCTTGATGCGACGAGAGATCATGCTCTCGAGGTCGAGCTTGCCCGTCTTCCAGAGCGAGAGCAGCTCGGGCATGAACGTGCGGACGTTGGCCGAGCCGTACATGGACCCCTTCAGGGTCTTGTTCGCGTAGAAGAGTTCGAAGGCCGAGAACTGGACCATGTCCTCCATGCGACCGACGCCGACGATGACCGCGGTCCCACCCATTCGGGCGGCGTCGTAGGTCGCGCGGATCGTTTTCGAGCTGCCGATGCACTCGAGGGCGAAGTCGAAGCCCTCGCCCCCGGTGATCTTCGCCTTGGCGTCCTCGAGGCCATCGGGGGTCGTCACGTGCGTCGCACCGAAATGCTTGGCCTGCTCGAGCTTGTTCTCCATCGTGTCGACGGCCAGGATCTCCGAAGCGCCCGCGATGCGTGCACCCTGGATCGCGGAGATGCCGACACCGCCGCATCCGAAAACGACGACGGAGGAGCCGGGGGTGATGCCCGCGGTGTTGATCGAGGCGCCGACACCCGTCGTCACGCCACAACCGATCAGCGAGGCCACGTCGAGCGGCACGTCCTTGTCGATCTTGACGATGGCGGGCTCGCCCACGATCAGTTCTTCAGCGAAGGTTCCGAGGCCCGTCATGCCCGAAAGCGGGTTACCGTCCATCCGTAAATTCGTCGACATTGCCTGCGGACCCGTCTCCTTACAGAGAAAGGATTGCTGCCGGAGGCACGGAGCGCAGACGTTGCAGGCGGGCGTGAACGAAAGGATCACGTGGTCACCCACCTCGACACTGGTCACGGCCTCGCCGATTCCGGTCACGACCCCCGCACCCTCATGGCCGAGCACGATCGGAGGCGGCATCGGGATCGTCCCGTTCATGACCGAGAGATCGGAGTGGCAGACACCGCTCGAGCCGATCTTCACGCGCACGTCCCGACGCCCGACCTCCCCGAGTTCGATGTCGTCGCGGATTACGAGATCGGCGTTCAGTTCGGTGAAGAGGGCTGCCTTCATTTCGGGACTCCTTGCCGGCAATCGGGTACCGGATGTTGGGGATCGAGGAGTCTATCGGGTCTTCACCTCAGCGGCCTCGGGCAGCCACACCGAAACCCGCGTTCCGGCTCGATTTTCGGTCTCGATTCGGAGTTCACCGCCGTGGCCTTCGATGATCCGCAGACAGAACTTCAAGCCGAGGCCGCCGCCCTCAGCCTCCGCTCGATCGCCAAAGAAGGGATCGAAGACCTCATCGATTTCCGTCGATGGAAGCCCGACGCCCCGGTCCTCGACGGCCAGCTCCACCCCCCGCGTGGCGTTGGTCAGGCCGACGAAGACCTCCGGAGTCCGACTGAGGTCGATGGACGCCTCGACGGCATTCTGGACGAGTTGCACCACGAGCTGTTCGATCTGGATGGGGTCACATTCGATCGTACGAAGGTCGGGGGCCGAGTCCAACCGGATGATCGACGCCGGCGGAAGCGAGGGGCGCGCGGTCGCGATCGCCCGACCCACGAGCGCTCTGAGTTCGACCCGGACGCGCACGCCTACGCCATCGAATGCTGCGAGCTTGCCGATTCGGGCGGCCCATTCCCGGATCTCGCGAACCCGCCCGCGCTCCTCGCTGATCCGCACACCGCGCCGAGAATCGCCGACGGGATCGTCGGGCACCGGAGCGGCCTCGAACCAACATTCGAGATCGCCTGCGACGCGGTGGATCTGGCGGGCGGCGGTCAGAATGCCGCGCTGGCTCTCGGGAGAGACGCCCCCTTCGGCTTCGGCGGACCCGCTTGTCGGCCGACGAACAGGACTGATCGAGGATTCGCCCTCGAGCTTGGCATCCGCGCGCGCTAATGCGTCGAGCTTCGCCGCCAGCGCGTCATCGACTTGATCGAAGAGCGCGAGATGACCGCGGCGTGCGCCGGCGACCGCCTCGAGCTGACGTTGGACATCGACTACCCGACCGACCGCGCCGCCGAGCACGAGGGCCGAGAGCGCGGCGATTGCGATCGCGGTGGCCCCGACTGCACCCGCCCCGAATAGCGGCGCGGCGCCGAGCCCGACCCAAGCCATCGCGAATCCCGCGCCGATCACCCCGCCGATCGCGAGCCCTCCGACCGCCCCGGAGCGAGAGGTCGTCTGCCAGCGCACGGCATAACAGCATGCGTCGGATCCCTCCGCTCGGCAGCTCGACTCGTGAACCTCGGCCGGAAGCAATCCAAAGAGCCCGGGAATCGCTTCGAGCATCCCCGTCCGCAAGGCGCAGAGCGCCGCTTCGGAACGCCGCCCCGCGGACGCCGACCGCTGCTTGTTTGGCGACGCCTCGTTCGGGGTTGCCTCGTTCGCCAACACCTCATCCGGAGACGCCTCGAAGCGAAGTCGAGCCGAGCGTCCCTCGATCGCCTCGACGGACCATCGGGCCTCTCGCGCCTCCCGTGGCAACAGGGATTGGACACGGCGATAGGCCTTCTCGGGAGTCGCCAGCCCGAGGCCGTAGAGCCGCAGACCGGTCGCATCCGGCGCGACCAGGCGATGGCCGATGGCCCGAGCGAGGCTGACGTCGACCTCACCGGCCGCGAACATCGCGTCGATCGCGTCGTCCGCCAACCAGGCGGGCGCGGTGGCGAGTTCGATCTCGCCCTCGGCCAGCACTCGCGCTGCGCGATCTCGCGCGACCATCCGCCCCCGAACGGCCAACCACTCGAGCAGCGTCGTCGCGATCGTCTTGTTTCCAGGACCCGAACGAAGCCCCGCCGAACTGGCCTGCCCTGCCATATGACCCCTCAGCCTGTGGACGAGACGCATCCCCGCACCACGGGGATCCATTCCCGCCACTCGTATCGGCAATTCGGGCGCAAAATGGAGCGCTCCCGAGTGGTTGGGAGCGGAATCATGCGGGCGAAAGCGGATCAGCGCCGCACGAGCCGGACGGCCACCACTCCCTCGTCATCGTGGATCGTCGAGATCAGACGGTCGGCCGAGCCGTATTTCTCGCGCATGCCGTCGTTGACCCGACCGCCAAAGTCGCCGACGACCTCGGCCCGGTAGGCGGCACGCAGACCGTCTCGGGTCACGTAGACCTCCGGATTCTTGATGAGCCTCTGCAGCCAGGTCGCGTCGGGATTGCCCGCGCGTAGCCAGACGGTGCCATAGAGATCGACGATCCAGAGCGAGGTTTCATACGAACGCCCGCGCACATCGTAGGTCTCGATCTCGACGACCTCCCCTCCAAACTCGCTTGCCAACAGAATCGACAAGACGAACAAGAACGGCGAGAGGAACAGCAATACGATGAGCTTGCCCATGAATGTCCTCGCCTGAACCGGTTTCCTGCCTGCTCGATCGAATCCCACCTAACGTCGATGTCTGCGCATCGCCCGGCGCGCCTCGCGGTCCCCCTCGCGCCGTTTGATCGTCTCGCGTTTATCGTGACGATGTTTGCCGCGAGCGAGCGCGAGTTCGATCTTGGCCCGGCCGTGCCGGAAATAGACGGTGAGGGGAATCAGTGTGAGCCCCTTCTCGGTGATCTTGTGCTCCAATCGGTTGATCTCCTGGCGATGCAGCAGCAGTTTTCGCCGGCGCTGCGGATCGCCGGGATTGGCGCGCGTGGCGGGCTCGTAGGGCGAGATGTGCATCTTCTCGAGCCAGGCCTCGCCGCGAAAGACCGTCGCGAAGGCATCCCCCAGATTCACCCGGCCCTCCCGCAAGCTCTTCACCTCGGGTCCCATCAGCGCAATCCCCGCCTCCCAGGTATCCACGATCTCGTAGTCGAAGCGCGCACGGCGATTCGTCGCGACGATCAAGCGACCTTCGGGATCCGATCGATCCACCTTCTTCTTGCTGGATTGCGCCATGGCGGAGCAGAGTAGCCGACTCTTTCCGCCTGCCTCGGGCTAGTTCTCGCGAATTCGGTTCTCGTGGTCGACGAAGACGCGCTTCGCGTCGAAGTTTCGCGCCTCGGCGTCCGGAACGTCCGCCCAGCTGGCGATGATCACGAGATCGCCCGGCTTCATGAGGTGCGCCGCGGCGCCGTTGATACAGATCTGCCCCTCGCCGCGCTCTCCCTCGATCACGTAGGTCGTCAGGCGATTGCCGTTGGTGCAGTTCCAGATGTCGACGCGCTCGTAGGGGAGCATATCCGCCGCCTCCAGCAGGTCGCGGTCGATCGTGACCGACCCCTCGTATTCGATATTCGCTTCGGTCACGGTGGCGCGGTGGATCTTCGACTTGAGTAGATGACGGATCATGCTTCGGGGTCTCCTGAACGCCTGACGGGCGAGATGCGGCCCGGATCGAAAATGGGGTCAATTCGTTGGGGAAGGAATCGGGCTGAGAACGCGATTGTCGATGAGTCGAACCCGATTGCCCGGGTCGGCTTTCGCAGCGCCCTCCCCGGCGGTGCGGTCGGGCTCGAATTGCAGGGCGATCGCCAGCAGCGTCGGTCCCTCGATCACGTCCCCGACGAGTTCGAGACTCTCCGGATCACGCAGCTCCGCGTAGTCGATCGCAGCCAGCGTGGCCTCCTCCAGCTTCTTGCGGACGGCCTCGAGCAGCGTCGCCGTGCTGCGCTCGCCCCGGGCGAGCATGGACTCCGCCAGATCGAGGCTCTCCACGATGCGGGTCGCCTGGCCACGCGCCTTGCGACCCAGATGGACATTGCGGCTCGAGAGCGCCAACCCGTCCGCCTCGCGCACGGTCGCCCCCCCCACGATCTCGATCCCGAAGCCGAGATCCGTCGTCATTCGGCGAATCACGGCGAGCTGCTGAAAATCCTTCTGACCGAACACCGCGACGTGCGGCCGAGCGGCCAGAAAAAGCTTCGTCACGACGGTCGTCACGCCTCGAAAATGCCCCGGACGATTCCCACCACAGAGCGGCAGCGAGAGCCCCTCCACATCGACCCAGCTCGCGGCGCCCTCGGGATAGAGCTCGTCGGCCCGCGGCGTCCAGACGACATCGACCCCGGCCGCTCGGCACGCGGCGAGATCCGCCTGCATGACGCGGGGGTAGCCCTCGAAATCCTTCGGGTCATCGAACTGCGTCGGGTTCACGAAGATCGAAACGACGACCCGATCGGCCCGCTGCCGCGCCTCATCGACCAGCGACAGGTGGCCCGAATGAAGCGCGCCCATCGTCGGAACCAGCGCAACACGCCGACCCGCAGCGCGCTCGCCATCGGACCAGACCTGAAGTTCCGCTCTGGATTCGATGATCTGCATCACCGATAGGAATAGTCTTCGTCGGGAAATTTGCGATTGACGACTTCATCGATGTAGCTGCGCGCGGCCCTCGAGGCCTGCTGTCCGAGATTCGCGTATTGCTTCACGAAGGAGGGGGTCGAATCGTTCAGCCCGAGCAGGTCGTGCATCACGAGCACCTGCGCATCGCAGTGGACGCCCGCTCCGATACCGATCGTCGGAATCGTGAGTCGCTGGGTGATCTCCTGGCCGAGTGCTTCCGGAATCCCCTCGAGGACGACCGAGAAGGCACCCGCCGCTTCCACCGCCAGTGCGTCTTCGATCACCCGGTGCCGGCCTTCGTCGCCGCGCCCCTGGACGCGATAGCCGCCCATCTGGTTCACCGACTGAGGCGTCAGGCCGACGTGGCCCATGACCGGAATCTGCGCCTTGACGATGCGCCGGATCGAATCCTCGACGTCGACGCCGCCCTCGAGCTTCACGGCATGCGCCCCGCCTTCCTTCACGAGACGGATCGACGCGCGCACCGCATCTTCCGGACCGACTTGAAAGGAGCCGAAGGGCATGTCGGCCACCAGCATGGCTCGGCGCACGCCGCGCGCCACGAGGCGAGTGTGATAGATCACTTCGTCGAGGGTCACCGGGAGTGTCGTGTCGCAGCCCTGGACGACGTTGCCGAGCGAATCACCGACCAGCAGGACGTCTACGCCTGCCTCGTCGAAGATGCGAGCGAACGTGAAATCGTAGGCCGTGAGCATCGTGAAGGGTTCGGCCTTGCGCTTGCGCGAGGCCAGGGATCGGACGGTGACGCGATGTTCGCGCTTGGCGGAAGCCGTGGTGACGGTGGACATGGGGGATGTCTCCTGTCTTTATTCGTCTCCCGAGCCGCTACTGCGACGATTTCCCAGCCTGAAAACAAAAAACGCCTCTCGGATGATCATCCGGAGGCGGAACGGTTGGCTGCCGACCAGAAAACCGGAGAGAACTCCAGGCTTCTCGTCGAGCGCCACTTTCGGTCGAAACCTTCCCCCTAGACTGGTACCCGGCGACCTTCGGCCAACCAACCGGGGATCAGAACTGGAGAAATCACCGAAAGCTACCCATCACCTCCGTCTCGGTCCCACTCGGGATCCAAGCGATATTCGGGTGACCTGAGGAACGCTTTCTACTTTTTGGGCGGTCGATCGCTTCCCATCCATCCATCCATCCACCAGCGGTTGAGGAACAGATGGCAGGTGGACGGGAAAAGAAGAGTTGCCCGGGCGGTTAAACGATGGAGCCCGCGACTTGCGGTGCCCCTCGAAGGGGTGGATTCTAGTTTCAACGTTCGGATGGGTCAACGCGCTCGATGAAATCGCGCACGGCGGGGGCCACGAAACGGTCCTCGAGAAACTCGGAGCGGAAGCGTGAGAGTGCCCCTGCGAGCACCTCAGCCTGAAACGCGACCGGGTCATCAGGCGATAAAACGACCCAAATCCGGTCACCTACGCGGCAAGATGCGCTTCCGGTCGGTGAGTAGTCCGCAGCCAAGGCCGCCGCCGACAGAGCCCGCACCTCGAGTTCCGCCGCGTGGGCCAATTCGAGCAGGGCCTCGAGTAGATCCCGTGCTTCCATCCCGAATTCAGCCCTCCGCCGGTTCTGGGGTCTCGTGCGTGGCGCTCCTCATGGCCCGTGCGAGCGCGAGCCAGGCCGCAGGCTCGATCCGCTCCGGGCGGAGTCCCGGGTCGATCCCGACCGTCTCGAGCTGCGCCTCGAGCGCCTCGCGCTGTCCCGACTTGTCGAGCTCCGGCCAGGCTCGCTCGGCCACCCGCGCGAGCCCGTTCGTCACGCGCTTGCGACGCTGGGAGAAGGCCGCCCGCACCAGACGTTCGACCTCCTCGAGTTCGCCCTCGCGAAGCGGGCTCTTCGCGCGCGGCCAGACCCGAACGAAGCTCGACTCGACCTTGGGCGCCGGGAAGAAGCTCCCCGGGGCGAGCTTGGCGATCGTGTCCACCTCGGCCACCAGGCCATGCAGCACGCTGAACGACCCATAGGCCCGCTCTCCGGGTTTCGCCGTGAGACGCTCCGCGACCTCCGCCTGGATCATGACGGACCAATCTTCGAGCCCGTCGCGCAGATCGAGAAGCTTCCGGAGGAGCGGTGTCGCAACCGAATACGGCAGGTTGGCAATCACCCGGACCGGCTGCCCCGCTTCGCGCAACCAACCCTGCCAATCGATCTCCCGCGCGTCGGCGTGCACGAGTTCCACATTGTCGGGCAGCAGCGTCTCCTCACGCAGCGCCCGCACGAGCCCGGAATCGATTTCGACGGTGCGAACGCGATCGACGCGCGCCGCCAGGGCGCGGGTCAACACGCCGAGCCCGGTCCCGACCTCGATCACGAAATCCCCTGGGCTCGCCCCGGCACGCCGCGCCAGGTCGTCCGCCAGCGCGGAATCGGTGAGAAAATTCTGTCCCAGGTCCCGGGAGAGCCGCAGGCCGTGGCGATCGAGGAGACGGCGCAACTCGCTGGGATTCATTCGAGCGGCCCCGCTGCATCCGCCGCGGACGGACGCCAGGGCGTCTCGCCGATCGGCACCCGCGAGAAGGCTTCGAGCGACAGATCGTCGCGCACGCCGCGTTCGAGCAGCCGCGTTCCCGCCGCCGCGATCATGACGGCGTTGTCCGTACATAGATGCAGGGGCGGAAAGATCGCCTCGAACCCCTCGCGCTCGGCGGCCGCGTGCATTTCGCTCCGCAGCCGACCATTCGCCGCGACCCCGCCCACCACCGCGATCCGCCGCGCGCGCTCCTGGCGCATCGCCCGCACCACCCGACCGACCAGACTCTCCGCAACCGCCGCCTCGAAGGAGGCCGCCAGGTCGGCGCGCCCGGACTCGTCCAGCGCCGCCAGCCCGCCCCGGCGCTGGAGTTCGACGGACACGGCGGTTTTCAATCCGCTGTAGGAAAAATCGAGTCCCGGACGCTTGCTCATCGGTCGCGGCAGATCGACCGCCGTCGGATCCCCCTGTGCAGCCAGCTTCGAAATGGCCGGACCGCCCGGATAGGTCAGCCCCAGCAGTTTGGCGACCTTGTCGAAGGCCTCCCCGGCCGCATCGTCCCGGGTTTCGCCAAGCAGGACAGGCCGCCCCGCGTCGCTCACGCGGTAGAGCGCGGTGTGTCCACCGGACACGACCAGACCGACATAGGGAGGCGCCAGATCCTCGCCCTCCGCCGTCTCGGCCGACACCTCGGCCGCCACCAGGTGTCCGACGAGATGATGAACGCCGACCAGGGGCAGCTGATTCGCGTACGCCAGGGCCTTCGCAAACGAGAGGCCGACCAACAGCGAACCGACCAGGCCCGGGCCCGCGGTGACCGCCACGCCGTCGAGATCGGCGGGCGTGAGCCCGGCCTCGCGGAGCGCGGCTTCGACGACGCGATCGACCACGCGCACGTGGTCGCGACTGGCGAGTTCGGGAACCACGCCGCCATAAGGTGCGTGTACCACCTGCTGACCACGAACGACATTCGAAACGATCTCGCGCCCATCGCGCAAGACGGCGGCCGCCATATCGTCACAGGAACTCTCGATTCCCAGCACGAGTGGCGCTTCGGGAAGGGAATCCGATCGGGATGCCTGTGCGTTCACGGTTGACTCAGTCGACGCAAAGCCGCCTCCAGAAAAACGCTCGATCGAGCCGGCCGCGACGACGACGGGCTATGGCGGACGATGGCGGCCCGCCTACGCGTTACGTCGTTCGAGCGCCTCTTGCTCGCCCTTGCAGTCGATGCAGAGTTCCGCGACCGGCCGCGCCTTGATGCGCTGCAGCGAAATCTGTTCCCCACAGCTCTCGCACTCGCCGTACACGCCGTCCATGATCTTTTTCAGCGCCTGCTCGATCTTGCCGATCAGCCCGCGCTCCCGCTCGCGAAGTCGTCCCTGGAAGGCCAGGTTCATCTCCGAGGAAGCCGCGTCGATCTCATCCGGGAAATCGTCGGGATCCAGGTGGATCTCGCCCGAGAGCGTCTTTTGAGCATTCCCCATGAGCTCGTCCCGCTGCCCCTCGAGGATCTTCTTGTACTTTTCCATTTCACGCTTCTTCAACGCTTCGCTCCATCCCTGGTTCGGCGGTCTCTGATCGGGCCCGGGTCGGGGCCCGCCCACCGAACGAATTCGTTTCAACCGGCTGGATTCGCAGCTCGCGATCCGGCCGGATCCTCGTCGTGCTCTCCCACCCTCAGCCCGTTCCCAAGCGCTCCAATTGTCTCGCCGCCTCCGTCGCGCGCTCGGATTCGGGATAGTCCTTCTGGACTTTCTTGAAGACCGTTCGCGCCGCTTCGTGAAATTTGGGCCCAAGCTTGAGCAATGATTCGCCCTGTCGATAGAGCGCGTCCGGGGCCTTCGGACTGTCCGGATAGACGCTGACCACCGCGTTGAACCGAACCACGGCGCGCTTGAATTCGTCGTTCTTGTACGTGCAGTCCGCCAGCCAATAGGCCGCGTCATCGCTGTACCCCGACGTCGGGTGTTTCTGCAAAAAAGTGGTGAAGAGTTGGATACAGCCCGGAAAGTCGTCCTTGCGCCAGGCGTTCAGCGCGGTCTGGTAGCCGGCCAGCTCCTGATCCGGCGAGGACTCAGCCCGCGAACTCGATCCGGCCAGCGCAGCCACGCCCTGCCCGCTGCCGTCGCCGGCGCTGGCTTCCGCCGATGCGCCCGAGGCGCCCGAGGCGCGGGCCTCGGCGAGCACGGAGCGCGTGCGCCGCGCCTCGACGAGTGCGTCCGCGGCCTCCTTGCGCGCCAACTCGAGTTCACCCTGCAGGTCGCGAACCTCCTGGCGAAGGACCTCGACGTCGGCGGAGAGTTGGGCGATCCGCACGAAGGGGTCGGGTTCGTTCGCGGTCGACTGGTGGGCCTCGGCCACGCGCTCCTGCAGCCGCAGGAAATCACCCTGGGTCACACAGCCCGTCAGAGCGACGGCGAGCGCAACGACCGCCGCCAGTAGCGAGGGGCCCGGGCCCGCCGGCAGACGACGCTTCGGATTCGATTGACGATCTACCTGATTCAGCATCGGGTTCTGGTTCCACCTCTGACCCGACGACTCGGATCGTTCCGAATTCGACACCGGACCGTGCATCATTTCAATTTCCCCTCGGCACCCGACGCGCCCGCTGCGGGCGCGCAGTTTAGCAGCGGATTCCAGAAGCCAATCCCCAGATCGGGGCTCTTTCAAGGACACGTTCAGCGCGGCCCCGGCCCCCAATCGGCCTGGATGTTCTTGCCCGATCGGGCGGTCAGGCGTTTGAGATTCTCACCGTTCCAGTCCATCGCGTAGAGGTCGTAGCGCCCGCGTCGCGACGAGCTGAAAGCGATCTTACGACCATCCGGAGACCAGGTCGGCGCCTCGTCGCTGCGTGCGTGGGTGACGATCGGGAAGTTGATCTGGCCCGAGGGATCGATCAGCCAGATATCGAATTGACCGCGAACCCGGGTTTCATAGGCGATCCAGCGTCCATCCGGCGACCAGGCGGGCGCGGTGTTGTAGCTGCCGGTGTACGTCAGCCGACGCACGTTGCCGCCGTCGCGGTCCATCAGATAGAGCTGGGGGGATCCGCTCCGGTCCGAACAGAACACCAGTTCTCGGCCATCGGGCGACCAGGAGGGAGAAATATCGATCGCCGGATGGTTGGTGAGCCGGCGGAGCTCGCTGCCCTTGCGTTTGACCCGAAAGATCTCCGCGGCGCCGTCGACGCTCGAGACCATCGCCAGTTCGTCGCCCGAGGGATCGAATCGCCCACGGTATTTGGGCAGGCCGGAGAGTATGTCGCGCAGGATCGGGCCCGGCTTGATGTCGCGACTTCTCGACGTGATCGAGAAGGCCGGCTGTCCGCTGTCGTAGTTCACGTAGAGCACCGCCCGCCCGTCCGGTGTCCATTCCGGAAACATCTTGAGCGTGCGACTACTCGTCGCGGGGCGCTGATCGCGGCCATCGGCGGACATCACGTAGAGTTCGCGGTGGCCCGTGCGATCCGAGATGAAGGCGATCTCGGTCGAGGCCACACCGCGCAGACCCGTCAGCGCTTCGACCGTTTCGTCCGCGATCGTCCGGCCGAGCTTGGCCAGCCCGTCGCGTTCGCCGACGAGTTTACCCGTCTTGAGCTCCTGGCATCGCCCGACGTCGATGACCCGAAGATCGATGCGCAGCCGCACGCCTTCGCGCTTCACCTCTCCGAATAACAGGGCATCGGCACCACTCTGCTTCCAACTCTCACAGTCGAAGCTCTCGGCATCGAGCGGCGGGCTCTCTTCGGGACCGAGATAGGCATCGTGATCGAGCGGCACGACCACACTCGAGAATTCGAGCGAGAGTTCGATCTCCTCACGCAGTGTCGCGATCCGCTCCTCCCCGACCGACGGCCCGACCGCACGAAAACTCAACACCGCGGTGCGAAAGGCCGTCGCGTTGCCCGGTGTGATCTCGATCGTGGGCAGCGGTGCTCGCTCGTCCGCAAGGTCCTTGGCCCACGCGCCACCGGTCGCGAATGCGAGCAGCGCGATCCACACCGCCGCTCGAAAAATCCCCATCCCAATCCCCTGCCCCATCGAGTTCACCTCTATTCGGAAGTCATATTGAGCCGACGTACACCCGGCGACGGAGGCGGCGGGAGGGGGGCCGCTCGCTCCACGGCGGCGATCGCCATGCGGTCGAAATCGAGATCGCCCGACGTCCCGATCAGTCTCGGTTCGCCCGCGAGTTCACCCGTCGCGGAAACCACCACTTCGAGCCGGGCCACCAGCCCGCGGCCGCTGAAGCGGGCAAAGGTCGGGAAACGCTCGCGAATCAAGCGATAGACCTCACGATCCCAGGCCGCCTGCTCCGGCGTGACGGTCACGCCCGGGCGGGCCGCCGTAGCCACGGCGGACGCATCCGACTCGGCCGCGGCCTCGGGCTGCGCCTGAGGCACCAGCAACTCCGCCGTCTCGTCGATGCCGAGTTCGTCCTCGAGCGCGGCCATCGCCTCTTCTAAGCTGAGCGCCTTCTCCTTCGGGCGAAGCTTGCGCGCGGGGGGGGTCGGGGTCGGAACCGGCTTGGGTTGCCGCTTGGCGACCTTCACGGGTTCGGGCTTCGCCTCGCGAATCCGTCCGGGTGTCTCCTCGGGCAAGACCTGCACCGGCGCTTTCTGGACGGGTGGAGCCGGGGGTGGTGGCGGCTCGGGTTCGGCGGCCGGGGGAGCCGGCGCGGGCGCGGGCGGGCTGGGCGACGGTCGGGCGGCACGAGCCGCGGCGGGTAGAGCGGCCACCAACTCGATCGCCAGAGATTGCGGCACGTCGAAGACCGGGACCGGCGGTGAAGCCGCAAAGACCGCGAAGATCAAGCCGTGCATCGCGACGGAAACGAACATCGCCGTTCGCAGTCGCCGCCGATGGTCGAGCAGGTGCTCGTCGTGCCAGCCCAGAAGCTCCGCACTCAACGCTCATCCTCGGTCACGATCCCCAGTCGCGTCGCTCCCGCGCGACGGGCCGCGGCCATCGCCAGGACGACCACGCCGTAGGGCGCCTCTTTGTCCGCGCGCAGGAAGACCTCCTTCGACCCCCTCGCCTCGAATACGGCTTCGAGCTTCGCCTGGAGATTCTCGACCGGGACGATCTTGCGGGCGAGCGAATATTGCCCGTCCCGGGTCACCGTCAGCACCAGCGGCGCATTCGGCATGCGGAGCGGCTGGGTGGTCGTCTGGGGCAGGTTGACGTCCATGCCCTGGAGCATGAGTGGCGCCGTCACCATGAAGATGATCAGCAGAACCAGCATGACGTCTACGAAGGGCGTGACGTTGATCTCGCCATTCCCGCGCCGCCCCCCTGGCCTCGACAACTTGACTGCCATCGCTCGGCTTCCCTACTCGGCCCGGGCCGAAGAAATGGATTCGAACTCCGCATCCGTCCTCACCGAGGACGACTGGACCAACCGATTGAGATCCTCTTCGAACTGTGCGGTGAACTGTTCGAGCATCGCGAGAATCGCGTCGATGCGACCGCCGAAGGTGTTGTACGCGATCGTTGCGGGAATCGCGGCCATCAGTCCGACCGCGGTGGCGACCAGCGCCTCGGCGATTCCCGGGCCCACGACCGCCAGCGAGGCATTGCCCGCGACCCCGATGCTCTGGAAGGCTGCGATGATGCCGATCACCGTTCCCAACAGCCCGATGAAGGGTGCCGCACTCCCGGTGGTCGCCAGGAAGGGCATGCCGCGTTCGAGCTGACGTACCTGCGCGGTCGAACTCCAGGCGATCGAACGCGCGAGTTGGATCCGCAGTTTTTCTCGCGTCCGGTCCCCCCCGTCACGCTCGCGCGCCTGCTGCAGCTCACCGCCGGTGGTCAGAAAGACCACGGCCAGCGGGCTGCGATCCAGATGCCGCGCGGCATCAAAGGTCTCACTGAATCCCTCACGTCGATAGACCTCGAGAAAGGCCTCGCTATCCTGATCTGCGGCTCGAAGTTCCCGCCACTTCACGACGATGATCGTGAGAGAGCTCAGGGAAAACATGAGAAGCAGTAACAGGACGAGCTTGACGATGAGACCGGCCTGAAAGATCAGGCTGATCAGGTCGAAGCTCACGGCGGTTCCCCCCTA
>SMVA01207810.1_pt1 | contig 17928 bp, 16 predicted proteins | sample 2456451 | NCBI WGS metagenome assembly SMVA01 (sample SAMN11095933, study PRJNA526329) | marine sediment metagenome | biome: Marine sediment; feature: Surficial sediment; material: Deep marine sediment; isolation source: Hadal surficial sediment | place: Pacific Ocean | collected 2014-05 | depth...
GCGGTGGTCAATAGATACATCCCCATCGCCTTGCCACCGAGGCGTCCCATGCTGCCAGTATTGCCAAGGCTCGCAGCGCCGCAAACGAGAGAAACGAAAACCAGCGGAACCACCATCAACGTCAGGCTGCGAATGAAGATCTGACCCCCTGCATCCATCACCCCGTTGACGAAGAACCATCCAAGCCAGTCCTCGTCGGTAAATCCAATCTGTTGAATGAGGAGCCCCAGGAGTAACCCGGAGACCATGCCAGTGAGAATACGAGCAGTAAGGTTCATAGTTCGTGCGGGTTCTCAGCCGATTTCGATCATTTCAAAGTCTTCTTTGCTGACCCCACATTCGGGACAAACGAAATCCGCGGGGACATCTTCCCATTTAGTTCCGGGCGCAACATCCTCTTCGTCGCAACCCTCAGCTTCGTCGTATATCCAGCCGCATACGATACATTGCCACTTTCGCATTCGTTCGTTCACCTCTTGGCTCACAAGAACAAGATGGAAGACTGTGAGGCGCGATAAACTACTTGTCCGGCCTGTAAAATGCAACGCGGGTGCAACGCGGGTGCAAGACGCAACGCCTGCATGGAGCGCTTTGCGTACCCATCGGGATTCTGGTCTGCCGTTGCCCCAACCGCTACACTCCCCACCGCGCGACCAACTCGAATCAATGAAAACAACCCAAAGCAAACTCGATCTCTATCTGGTACTCATGCGTCTCGATCGCCCGGTTGGCAGCCTGTTGCTGCTCTGGCCGACGTTGGCAGCACTCTGGGTAGCCGCGGACGGATTCCCACCGCTGACGATGATCATGGTTTTTACTTTGGGTACTTTTGTGATGCGCTCGGCTGGCTGTGTCATCAATGATTACGCGGACCGCAACGTCGATGCTCAGGTAGAACGAACGCGCAACCGACCTTTAGCCCTGGGTCTCGTCTCGAAAGTCGAAGTGCTGCTTTTGTTTGCCGCACTGTGCACGGTGGCGCTTTCGCTCCTGGTGTTTCTCAACCCTCTGTCGCGGTGGCTTGCGGTCGCTGGTCTTGGTATTGCTTTGTTCTATCCCTTCATGAAACGCTGGACTTACCTGCCCCAGGTGGTGCTCGGTGCCGCGTTCAGCTGGGGAATGGTCATGGCCTTTGCAGCCATTCAAGAACAGGTGCCAGCCGTCGGCTGGCTCCTGTTCATCGCAAGCGTCCTGTGGATCGTTGCCTATGACACGCTGTATGCGATGGTAGATCGCGAAGACGATATCAGAGTTGGTATCAAGTCGACGGCCATCCTGTTTGGGAATGCAGACCGCACGATGGTGGGCCTGCTGCAGCTGAGCGCTCTGTTCGCTTTCGTGTTGTTGGGGCAACAACTGGAGTATCGGATCTTCTATCAGCGGGGGCGGGTCGCCGTCGCAGGACTGTTTATCTACCAGCAATATCTGATTCGCAAACGAAAACCCGAAGCCTGTTTCCAGGCATTTAGAAACAACGTATGGGTTGGCTTTGCCCTCTTTCTCGGTGTCGTTCTCGAACTTTCGCTAACGCCATGGCTCGAAGCGCTCACCGCGTGACTACATGATTCGCCGTTATTCCGAAATTTAGTGTCTACGTCATTGGTTTTCAGCCTCGCTCTCGGACTCAGCTTCTTGCTTGCTGGCTCTTTGCTGGCGACGAATAGTCCTGCTCCCAGGCCGTTCGCGAACCGATCCTGATGATCCAGGCAGACGCGGCGAAGGGTCTCAGTTTCACCAAGTCAGCACCGTTGTACCCGCACAAAGGTTGAGCGCCGCGACCTGTCCATCCCGGGAGGTGTAGGATCGGCATCATGAGCGCCATCACCTTGACGGGCCTAACCATCTGGAACGGACACGAAATTGTCGATGCCGACGCCATCCGTATCGAGGGTGAGCACATCGTCGCGGTAGGAGACGGTGAATCCCTACAAAAAAACAGTACCCGCATCTCCTGCGATGGAGCCACCGCCATTCCGGGTCTGATCGACGCTCACGTACACCTCGAGCTGAATCCGGAACACAAGAAAGCGCCTAAGCGCACTGACACCAGTCAGGACCCGCAGATGGCCGAACGCGCAGCGATCATGGTCCGTCATGGTATTACTACTGCCCGTGACCTGGGTGGTGGTGCATGGCTCGAACTCAAGCTACGTGACCGCATCAACGCGGGGGAGTTGCCGGGCCCGCGGTTGATCTGCTCCGGTCAACCGATCACGAGCACACGGGGTCACTGTCACTTCTGGGGTGGCGAAGCTGCGAACCTCAACGAAGCCAAAACAGTCCTGCAACGCCAGGTGGATCATGGTGTGGATCTGATCAAGGTCATGGCGAGCGGGGGACGCATGACCGCAGGGAGCGATCCGCGAAAAGCGCAATTTAGCGTCGAAACGTTGTCGGCTCTCGTCGCGGAAGCGAAGTCCCACGGCCTCCCGGTCGCCGCCCACTGCCACGGAACCGAGGGTATCGAGGTCGCCGCACTTGCGGGTGTGAGCACCATCGAACATTGTTCCTGGGTCGGCAAAGAAGGTTGGGCGTCTGATTATCAGGCACCGATTGCCGAGTTGATTCTCGAGCAGGAAATCTGGGTATCGCCAACGGTCAACAAAGGTTGGCAGCGAATGCTCGATAGCGAGAACAGTTCGGTGCTCGACCGGATAAGGAAAGCTTATGTGAAAATGCTCGAGCTTGGCATCCAGTTCGTTGCTTCGACCGACGCAGGAATCCCCGGCATTTTCCACCATGAGTTACCGTCGGCGCTCAACGTGTTCAGCCAGATCGCCGGGCTCTCAACGATTGAAACATTACGCTCAGCAACCTCCAACGCCGCGCGCGCGCTTGGCATTGACAAGCAAACGGGTGCACTGCTGGCTGGCCGGAGGGCTGATATTCTGCTCCTGGACGGTAATCCACTGACCAATCTCACCGCGCTCACCTCACCCGTGAGTGTCTGGGCGCGTGGTCGCAACGTTTTCTCCCTTCGATAAAGCGGAACTCAATCAGGCAGCAACTTCTACTTGTCCGTTCTGTCCCAGTTCGGAGGACGCTTTTCCAGAAAAGCAGATACACCCTCACGGTAATCCGGTTCACGCATCATCTCTTTCAACAACGCCTCGGATTCAACAACCGAACTTGCCACGTCACGATGCAGATCCTGATATATCTGCCACCGGGTCTGGGTCAGCGAATTCGGCGCCACCGTGCGAATGAGGTTCTTCGCATATTGGTACGTCTCATCCAGCAACCTTTCCGGCGGGAATACCTTGTTCACCAGGCCTATCTCCTGCGCTTCCTCGGAGAAAAACACGCGACTCGTCAGCAACAGGTCGTTAGCCCGTGTCAGGCCGATCATTCGCGGCAGCAGCCAGGACAATCCGAACTCGGCTGGAAGGTTCAATTTTCCATGGGCGGTCGTCAGCTTAACGTTACTTGCAGCAAAACGTATGTCGGCAAAACAAGCAAGCGCAAGACCCACACCGGCGGCGGGTCCGTTGATGGCTGCTATGACGGGTTTGCTCAACCCGAAATGGTACGCGAAGCTCGCGTTGAACACGTCAGCCTTGCCATAACCCGGTCGTGCAATGTCTTCGGTTGTTCCCGCATCGTAACTCCCACGTTCCGCGTGCCCTTGCAATGCCGCAGCATCACCCCCGACGCAGAAACCTTTGCCTTTGCCGGTAACCACAATGACCCGCACCTCATCATCCGTCTCGGCTCGCTCGAGGCACCAGCGATATTCCATGTGCATCCGGCCCGTCCAGGCATTCATCCGGTGTGGACGGTTCAACCAGATCGTTGCGATCCGATCTTTGATTTCGAGCTCGGTAACTTTCAGCTCCATTTGTTGTCTCCACCCTTCATAGACTCAACAAGCCACGAAGCGACCGGTTAGGCTGTACCAGGCTAAGAGTCTGCGCGGTAGAAAAAATTCCTAGTCTAGTGTTTCCAGATTCGCGTAGCCGAGCATCAGCCACTTGGCACCCGCACTCGCAAAGTTAACCTGCACCCGGGCACGATCACCGGACCCTTCGCTCTGCAGAATGACCCCTTCTCCAAACTTCGCGTGTTTTACCCGCTGGCCCAGTCTCAGACCCTCGATGTCACACTCTGCAAATGCGCCTTGTGTTGCTTGTTTCGTCGCCGTTCCAGACCTGTATGGCCTCTGCACGGCACCCTTCATGCGAATTTCCTGAACCAGCTCCGAGGGAACCTCGCGTAGAAATCGCGAAGGGCGATTGTAAGTGTCATTGCCGTGTAGCCGACGGGTTTCCGCATGGGTCAGGTAGAGGATACGCATCGCCCGGGTGATGCCGACGTAACATAACCGCCGTTCTTCCTCCATTCGTCCAGGTTCATCCGCCGACATGCGGTGGGGGAAAAGCCCTTCTTCCATGCCGCTTAAGAATACCAGCGGAAACTCGAGCCCCTTGGCGGAGTGCAGCGTCATCATCTGCACCGCAGGACCTGATTGCGCTTGCCGTTCTCCCGCATCCAGGGCGACTCGATCAAGAAACTCCTCGATAACGGGAACCTCGGCGGCGTCAGAGTTCTCGAAAGGAAAAACCAGCTCACCGCTGAATTGCCGGCAGGCACTCACCAACTCTTCCAGGTTCTCCTTGCGAGCCAGCCCCCTTTCGCCTCGTTCTCGACTATGAAATTCCATGAGGCCACTGGCGTCGATGACGTGGTCGGCCAGCTCATGCAGCGCCATATCGGTAATCGCCCCGGCCAGATCATCGATGAGCCTGAGAAACTCGCCGACCTTATTCGCAACACGAGGGCTGAACGCACCGCTGGTAATACCTTCCTTCCCCGCCTGCCACATGGACACCGAGCGAGTACGAGCCTCATGGCGAATCGCTTCGACGGTTTTGTCACCGATACCGCGGGTAGGAATATTCACCACCCGCTCGAAGGCGGGGTCCGAATGCCGATCGTGAACGAGTCGCATGTACGCCAGCGCATTTTTGATCTCCACACGCTCGAAAAAACGCTGGCCTCCGTAGATTCGATACGGGATCCGAGCGCGCAACAGCGATTCTTCCAGTACCCGCGACTGGGCGTTGGAGCGATACAGAATTCCCACGTCTTCGGGACTACCACCCCCCTCGATCCAATCATGGGTTCGTTCAACGATGAATCGCGCCTCATCTAAATCGTTGTATGCGGAATAGACTTTGATAGGTTCACCGTCCGCACCTGCCGTCCACAACTTTTTACCCAACCGGTCGCTGTTGTGATCAATCAATGCGTTGGCTGCTTTTAGAATCGTTGCGGTAGAGCGATAGTTCTGCTCGAGGCGGATCGTGCGTACGTTGGAGAATTCCTTCGAATAGCTGAGAATGTTCTCGATACGTGCACCACGCCAACCATAAATCGATTGATCGTCGTCACCGACGGCCATCGTGTGACCCGTGGTTCCTGCCAACACTTTGAGCCATGCGTACTGGATGGTATTGGTGTCCTGAAACTCATCTACCAGCAGGTGACGAAACCGCTCCTGGTAGTGGGTCAGCATGTCCGCGCGCTGAAGCCACAACTCATGGCTTCTGAGCAGCAACTCTGCAAAGTCGACCAAACCACCGGCGTTACAGGCCTTTTCGTAGTTTTCGTAGATACGCTTGTGGGTAATCTGGAACATATCGTCCCCGTCGGCCACATCCCTGGCACGGCGTCCCTCATCCTTCTGGGCATTGACGAACCATACCGCCTGCCGCGCCGGCCACTTCTTTTCATCAATGTCCAACGATCGCATCACCCGTTTGACCAATCGCAACTGATCGTCGGCATCCAGAATCTGAAAGTTCTGGGGTAACTTCGCTTCCTGCCAGTGCATGCGCAACAACCGGTGGGCGATGCCGTGAAAGGTCCCTACCCACATGGTGCGCACCGAAAGTTGCAGCAGGCCCTCGATACGGTTGCGCATCTCCGCTGCGGCTTTATTTGTGAAGGTCACGGCTAACACACCGTGGGGTGAGACACCCTCCGCTTCGATGAGCCAGGCGACCCGGTGCACGAGTACCCGGGTTTTTCCGCTCCCGGCACCCGCGATAACCAGCATATTGCCGACCGGCGCCGTCACCGCTTCGCGCTGAGCGTCGTTCAGGTCTTCAAGGATGTGTGTAACGTCCACGTTTCTCGCGTCATTCATTTGCGTTCGCGACTCGGACGAACAGATATTTCGAGTCTCGCGAGTATCGGTGCCGTCGGCCAGTAGCGGCGTTGAGTCGATTATTCCACGGTCACCGACTTGGCAAGATTTCTCGGCTGATCCACATCGGTGCCCTTCAGCACCGCGACGTGGTATGCGAGTAATTGTAACGGCACTACGTAAACGATGGGAGCAAGAACCTTATGTACATCAGGTACGGCAATTACCGTCACGCCAGGTTCGTCGCGGAAACCACACGCCTCATCGGCGAAAACGAAAAGTTCACCTCCGCGGGCGCGAACTTCCTGCAGGTTGGATCGCAGCTTCTCCAGTAATTCGTCATTCGGCGCGATTACTACAACCGGCATGTCATCGTCCACCAGTGCAAGCGGGCCATGTTTCAGCTCTCCCGCGGCATAGCCTTCCGCATGAACGTAGGAAACCTCCTTAAGTTTGAGCGCTCCTTCCATTGCCACCGGGAACATGGGGCCGCGGCCGAGAAACAACGCATGGTGCTTCTCGCTGAACCGCTCCGCGAGCAAGCGGATTTTTGGCTCCAGCGCCAGGGTATCTTTGAGCGCCGCTTCAAGTCCGTGGAGCACTTTTACCAACTCGGCTTCGTGGGTTTCACTCATCCCATGACGGCGCCCCAGCAGAATCGTCAATAGCAGTAGATCGGTCAGTTGCGCCGTAAAGGCTTTGGTGGACGCAACGCCTACTTCAACGCCTGCTTGAATCATCAACTTAAGATCCGACTCACGGACAATGGTGCTTGTCGCCACGTTGCAGATGGTGAGCGTCGCGAGGTAACCGATATCCTTGGCGACCCGTAACGCCGCGAGCGTATCCGCCGTTTCCCCCGATTGCGAAATCGTGACGAAAAGATTTCCCGGGGTAACCACCACCCGCCGATAGCGAAACTCGCTGGCAATCTCAACGGTGCAGGGTATACCCACAAGATCTTCCACCCAATAGCGGGCAATGGATGCTGCATAGAAACTGGTACCGCACGCGACGATGGTGATCGCTTGCACGTGATCGAAAATCTCTCTGGCTTTGACACCGAATGCCTGTTCCAACACCCGCGTTCGGCCGATGCGTCCTTCCAACGTGTCGCGAATAACACGAGGTTGTTCGTGAATCTCCTTTCGCATGTGGTGGCGATATTCACCTTTGTCGGCGTCGTCGTGGCCCAGTTCAACCTTTACGCTCGAGCGGATGACCGTTTCGTCGTCCAGATTCCAGATAGAAATGCCAGCAGCGGTGACCTCAACCAGGTCACCTTCTTCCAGGAAGATGAAACGGTCGGTGACCGGCTTGAGCGCCATGACGTCCGAGGCGATGAAATTCTCACCGATGCCTCTTCCTATGACGAGCGGACTGCCCATGCGTGCCGCAATAATCCGCTCCGGGTCATCATGAGCAATCACCCCTAGTGCGTACGCGCCTTCGAGCCTTTTGAGCGCGGCTCGAACCGCATCGAGCAGTCCGGCGCCGTCTCGATAGTATAAGTCCACCAGGTGCACGATAACTTCCGAATCCGTTTCCGAGGTGAATTCGTAGCCCGCTTCTTTGAGTTCCTCACGCAAACATTCGAAGTTCTCGATGATACCGTTGTGAACAAGGCAGATGCGATCGTTGGAAATGTGGGGGTGAGCGTTGTTCACGCTCGGGACGCCGTGGGTCGCCCATCGGGTATGGGCAATCCCGATCTTGCCTTGTACCGGGTTTGCTGCCAGGTCGTCAACGAGTTGCTTGACCTTGCCCACCTGGCGGCGGCATTCGAACCGGTTCTTACCGTTGACGATTACCGCCAGCCCCGCCGAATCGTAACCCCGGTATTCGAGGCGTTTCAAACCTTCCAGCAGGATAGGGGGGACGTTGCGGACTGCAACTGCGCCAACGATACCGCACATAGTGTTTCCTCGACCGATCCGTCTCGTTACTTCTTAAGCTTGCGCTTATCCGGGCGAACCCACCCTTGAATATTGCGCTGTCTTCCCCGCCCGACAGCGAGTTCACCTTTGCCGACCCGAGAGGTCACCGTCGAACCCGCGGCCACATACGCTTCCGACTCGATCTGAAGCGGTGCAACCAGTGTGCTGTTGGACCCAACGAACACGTCGTTGCCGATTTCGGTGTGGTGTTTGTCTATTCCATCGAAGTTGCAGGTGATGGTGCCGGCGCCCACGTTACAATTGGTCCCCAAGGTTGCATCTCCGAGATAAGCAAGATGGCTGGCTTTCGTTCCTTTGCCTAACCGCGCTTTCTTGAGTTCCACGAAGTTGCCCACCTTCACACCTTCACCAAGCTCGGTGCCGGGCCGAATCCGGGCAAACGGGCCAACGGTGCACAGCGGCGCAATCTTAGCGCCTTCGATCACGGTATGAGGCTCAATGCGCACTCCCGCGCCGATCTCTGTGTCGGTGATGACCACACCGGGGCCTATGGAAACCCCGGCACCCAGAATCACCCGACCATTGAGCACAACGTTGATGTCGATGAAACAATCCGGCTCGGCCGTTACCTCGCCACGAATGTCGATTCGATCCGGATCGGCAATGGTTACTCCCTCACGCATGAGCCTGTGCGCCTGCCTGCGCTGATAACAACGTTCGAGCTCAGCAAGCTGTATCCGGTCGTTAACACCGACGACCTCTTCTGCACAGTCCGCTTTGAGGCCATGGATGGTTAGTTTTTCTTCAACCGCCAGGGCAATAACATCGGTCAGGTAATATTCGTCTTGAGCGTTATGAGGTTGGACCGCGCCCAACAGCGATCTCAGACGGGTGGCTGGCAGGGCCATGATGCCGGAGTTGATCTCGTGGATGGCCCGCTGTTCGGGGCTCGCATCGGCATACTCAACGATCCCGGTGATCGCGCCAGCCCCATCGCGAACGATTCGACCCAGCTCGGCCGGATCGGCGAAGTCCGCCGTGACCAGGCCAACATCCCCCTGGGCGGCCGCCGCCACACAGGCTTTCAACGTGTTCGACGCAACCAGGGGCACGTCCCCGTACACCACCAGAACGACCGCGTCGTCGGAGATGTGAGGCAACGCCTGCTGGACCGCGTGCCCGGTTCCCTTCCGCTGTTCCTGGACTACCCAGTTGATCCCGGCTGAGTCGCCGATCGCTGCGCGCACCTCGGAGCCCTGATATCCGACCACGACGTGTATTTGCGCGGGTTCAAGCACCCCGACGGTATCGAGCACATGTTCGATCATGGGTCGCCCGGCCAGTGGATGAAGTACTTTCGCAAGCTGCGAACGCATCCTCGTGCCTTGACCTGCTGCCAGAACGATGACTTCCAGAACTTTCATAGTTTGCCGTTCTCGGGTCAGTCCATAGTCTTAAAAACCGTCCGAATTATAGTGCGAGGGCCACAAAAAAGGGGTGACTGTGTCACCCCTTCAGTCCGTGACAAATTACCTGTCACTTACCCTGCCCCATACCCGTTAACCGGGTCAATCAGCGACCCCGTCTCTTTTTCAGCTCTTCCAGCGTGCGTTGCTGGGCCATGGCATTGGCAAGCTGGGACGCGGCCAGGGAGAAATCGAAGTCTGCCGCTTGATCCTGGATGGCTCGCTCTGCAGATTCCTGCGCCTCGATCGCGGCCGCTTCGTCCAGATCTTCCGCTCGAGCTGCCGTATCCGCCAGAATCGTGACCACACCCGGTTGCACCTCGAGATATCCACCGGAGGCGAAAAACACCTCTTCTTCACCGTCTTCCATCGTCAGCCGCACCGGCCCGGGCTTAATACCGGTCAGGAGCGGCGCGTGGCCCGGCAGAATGCCAAGCTCCCCGATCGTGCCGGTAGCACTCATCATCGTGATTCGGCCCGAGAAGATCTCCTTCTCCGCGCTGACGATGTCACAGTGGATGGTCGTGGCCATGTGTTGATTCCTCAGCCTTCCAGGGTTTTTGCTTTCTCAACGGCGTCTTCTATGGACCCAACCATGTAAAACGCCTGTTCCGGCAGATGGTCGCAGTCACCCTCGAGGATCGCTTTGAAGCTGCGCACCGTATCTTCCCGGTGGACGTATACACCCGGTTTGCCGGTAAACGCTTCTGCGACGAACATCGCCTGGGAGAAGAACTGCTGGATTTTCCGTGCGCGGTAAACGAGTTGTTTGTCTTCTTCGGAAAGTTCATCCATCCCGAGAATGGCAATGATGTCACGCAATTCCTGGTAACGCTGCAGCGTTTGTTGGACCTCCCGGGCCACCTGATAATGTTCCTCTCCAACCACAAGCGGGTCGAGTTGGCGGCTGGTAGAGTCCAACGGATCAACCGCCGGATAGATGCCGAGATCGGTAATGGCCCGCGACAACGTCACCGTCGAATCCAGATGGGCAAACGTCGTAGCCGGAGATGGGTCCGTCAGGTCATCGGCCGGCACGTACACGGCCTGAATCGAGGTGATGGAACCCGTCTTGGTCGTGGTGATACGTTCCTGCAAAATCCCCATCTCAGCCGCAAGGGTGGGTTGGTAACCCACGGCCGACGGCATGCGGCCCAACAATGCCGATACTTCCGTTCCAGCCAGCGTGTAACGATAGATGTTGTCGATGAACAACAGCACGTCGCGCCCTTCATCGCGAAACTGCTCGGCAATCGTAAGTCCGGTGAGTGCGACTCTCAGCCGGTTCCCCGGCGGCTCGTTCATCTGCCCGAATACCAGCGAAATCTTTTCGAGCACGCCCGACTCTTCCATCTCATAGTAGAAGTCGTTGCCTTCGCGGGTGCGCTCACCAACCCCGGCAAAGACCGATAATCCCGAGTGTTCGGTGGCAATGTTGCGAATGAGTTCGAGCATGGTCACGGTCTTGCCCACGCCGGCGCCGCCGAACAGGCCCACTTTGCCACCTTTGGCGAACGGGCAGATCAGGTCGATGACCTTGATGCCGGTTTCCAGAATCTCATTGCCGCCTTTCTGATCTTCGTAGGACGGCGCTTTGCGGTGAATGGGCAGGTGTAACTTCGCATTCACCGGGCCTTTTTCGTCGATGGGCTCACCGAGCACGTTCATGATCCGACCCAGGGTTTCCTCTCCGACGGGCACCGTGATTGGGTGTTCGGTGTTCGAAACTTCCAGCCCCCGGGAAAGACCATCAGAGGAGCCCATCGCAATAGACCTCACGACGCCGTCCCCCAACTGCTGCTGGACTTCCAGGGTGAGCCCGGTTTGCGAGACTTTCAACGCGTCGTACACCTTGGGTACGTCTTCCCGTGCGAACTCCACGTCGATCACCGCGCCGATTATTTGTACGATTCGACCGCTGCTCATGCTTTGTGCCTCTTCAACTGTTCTGTCATATTGTGCGCGGAGTGTTGTGTTCGCGCTTTTCTGTTTGTTCGTTGCTGCGGGTTGTTTGGACCGCTGCCTATTTGGTGTTCAGACGCTGCCCCTGCTTTAACCGTTAGCCACTTTTCCAAAAAAAACGTTTACGGCGATCCAACACCCCCGCACTTTTTACCTTTGTTTAAAACGCCCACGGCGTTCTAAACCGCCGCTGCACTTTTTCTCGTCTAAACGCCAAAGGCGTTTAGACCGCTGCGGCGCCTCCCACGATCTCGGCAATTTCCTGGGTGATCGCCGCTTGGCGCGCATTGTTGTAGATGAGCGATAGCTCATCAATCAACTTCTCCGCATTTTCCGTTGCGCTTTTCATCGCGATCATTTTTGCCGCCTGCTCGCAGGCGCCGTTCTCGACGACCGCCTGGTAAACCTGAGATTCTACAAATCGCATGACCAGCCCTTCGATGAGTTGTTGGGCTTCCGGTTCGTAGATGTAGTCCCACCGGTGGTGATACGACTCATCCTGCTCCGGATCCAGCGGCAGCAACTGCCGGATAACGGGTTTTTGCGTCATCGTGTTGACGAACTCGTTACTCACGATAAACAGCCGATCGATCTTGCCTTCTTCGTATGCGTCAAACATTACTTTGACCCCACCGATCAGGTCGGCAACCGCTGGCGCTTCTCCTACGTTCGTCAACGCAGCAACGATGTTGCCACCAACGGAGCGGAAAAAGCCGGCAGCCTTGTTACCGATCAGACCCAGATCCACTTCCACGTTGCGCGCGTGCCACTCGGCCATGTCTTTGACAAGCGTGCGAAACAGATTGATGTTCAAACCCCCGCATAAACCTCGATCGCTTGACACGACAATGTAGCCGATGCGCTTAATGTCTCGGGTTTCCATAAAAATGTGGCGATATTCCGGATTTGCGTTCGCGAGGTGACCGATCACTTGACGAATCTTGTCTGCGTAGGGCCTGCCTTCGCGCATCCTGTCCTGAGTACGGCGCATACGGCTGGCGGCCACCATCTGCATCGCGCTGGTGATCTTCTGGGTATTCTCCACGCTACCGATCTTCTTCTTGATTTCCATGCCTACGGCCATCGTCAGACTCCTCTAACTCTTTACCGGGGAAGCCATCAAAAGCTTGCCGTTGCCTTGTAGGCCTCGATGGCTTGTTTCATCTCAGCGACAATCTCATCGTCGTATGCCCCCGTCTCGGTGATGTTTTTCATGAACTCGGCCTTCTCGGAATTCATGTAACTCAAGAGTCCCTGCTCGAACTCGAGCACCTGATTCACCTCAATGTCCTGGAGATAACCTTCGTTGACCGCAAAAAGTGATACGCCCATTTCCGCTACCGTCATAGGTGCGTATTGTTTCTGCTTCATGAGTTCGGTAACCCGTTCGCCGTGTTCCAGTAGCCGTCGCGTTGCTTCGTCGAGATCAGATGCAAACTGCGAGAAAGCCGCGAGCTCGCGATACTGCGCAAGCGCAAGCTTAATACCTCCCGAGATCTTCCTCATGAACGGCACCTGGGCCGAACCACCCACCCGGGAAACGGAAATCCCCGGGCTCATGGCCGGACGCAGACCAGAGTTGAAGTTGTCCGTTTCGAGAAAGATCTGACCATCGGTAATAGAGATGACGTTGGTCGGTACAAACGCCGAAATGTCTCCCCCTTGAGTTTCGATGATAGGCAGCGCTGTCAGCGAACCGGTTTGCCCCTTAACGGCACCGTTGGTGAATTTCTCGACGTAGTCGACATTGACTCGTGCCGCGCGCTCGAGCAACCGCGAATGAAGGTAAAAAACATCGCCGGGATAGGCTTCGCGCCCCGGGGGGCGGCGCAACAGCAGGGAGATCTGTCGATACGCCCAGGCCTGCTTCGTTAGATCGTCGTAAATAATAAGGGCATCTTCTCCAATATCGCGGAAGAACTCGCCCATGGAGCAACCAGCGTATGGGGCAATAAACTGCATCGGCGCCGGATCCGATGCGCTCGCTATGACAACGATCGTGTTGTCCATTGCCCCGTACTCCTCGAGAGTGCGCACGAGATTTGCGACCGTGGACATCTTCTGGCCGATGGCGACGTAGATACACTTAATACCACTGTCTTTCTGATTGATGATGGCGTCGATGGCGATGGCGGTTTTGCCGATCTGGCGGTCACCAATGATGAGTTCCCGTTGCCCCCGGCCAATCGGCACCATGGCGTCGAGGCATTTGAGCCCGATTTGTACAGGCTGATCAACCGACTGACGCGCGATCACCCCCGGCGCAACCTTTTCAACCGGCGCAGTTTCGGTTGCGTTGATGGGTCCTTTGCCGTCGATGGGGTTTCCGAGGGAATCCACGACCCGCCCCAGCAGTTCACGCCCAATGGGTACTTCCAGAATCCGCCCGGTACACCGCGCGGTCATACCTTCGGAAAGATTTTCATATTCGCCGAGGACCACGACGCCCACGGAGTCACGCTCGAGGTTCATGGTCATGCCATAAAGGCCGCCGGGAAACTCGATCATCTCGCCGAACTGGGCCTGCGCCAGACCGTGAATACGCACGATGCCGTCGGCTACTCCAACGATGGTACCTTCGTTTTGAGCTTCAGCGTGAACATCCAGGCTCTCGATGCGATTCCTGATGATGTCGCTGATTTCGGAAGGATTCAGTTGCTGCATTTCGCTTTCCTTTCTCTATTCTCTCAAACTGTCTCTCGGAAACTGTTACCCGGGACTTCTTACACGATGGCGGCCAATTACGGCATCCTGGTTACACCCGCGCTGCACCCGCGCTAATTTTTCAGTAACGATTCGCCGAGCTTGTCGAGCTTGCCTCGTACCGAACCGTCTATCACGGTGTCGCCCGCACGGATGATCGCCCCACCCAGCAGATACGGATCCACCCGGCTGGTGAGAGTGATTTCTTTTTCGTACTTGTCGCGCAACACCGAGGCCAGGTGTGCCGATTCAGCGTCCGACAGCGGGTAAGCCGACACGATCTCGACGTCCAGGTTCTGTTCTTCAAGTGCACGCAAAGCCTCAAACTGCTGGGAGATTTCAACCAACAGCGCCAGCCGCCGGTTCCTCGCGAGCACCTGCACGAACTTCTTCGCCCGGTCGTTGAGCTCGTCGCCACAAATCTCGATCAGCCGGAAAGCCTTTTGTTCGTTGCCAACATCCGGAGCTTCCAACAGAAGTTTTACCTTCGGGTGCCCCGAAGCGGCGCCCAGATTCGCGAGCATCCGTGACCAGCGCTCCAGATCGCGTTCATCCTTCGCAATATCGAACAGCGCGTTCGCGTAGGGCCTTGCCAGAGTTGAAGTTTCCGCCATGGGCTTGAGTGTCCTGCTAAAGTTCCGCTGCCAGCTGGTTCAATATCTCGCTGTGCTTTTCCGCATCGATCGTCGCACCCAGAACTTTTTCGGCACCAATCAAAGCAAGTGCTGCAACCTGTGCGCGTAACGCCTCTTTGGCACGATTGATTTCCTGATCGATTTCGGCCAGCGACGCTTCTTTCAGACGTTCGCCTTCTGCCCGTGCATCACTTTTCGCTTCTTCAATCATCTGGTTGGCGCGATTTCGGGTCGCGTCGATAATGGCTTGCGCTTCCTGCTTCGCTTCTTTGAGCTGCGCATCCGCCCGCTCTTGAGCGAGCTCGAGATCTTTTTCCGCCTGCTCGGCAGCCGCCAGACCATCCGCGATGGTTTTCTGGCGTTCGTGCATGGCATCGAGGAGCGGTGGCCAGATGAATTTCCAGCAAAACCAGATGAACACGAAAAACGTGAAGCTTTGACCAAAGAGTGTCCAGTTGATATTCATGGGCTTCCCTTTCTTTCTACTGTCGAGTGCATTAGCCGCCCGGATTGCCGAAGACCACGTACAGGCCGATACCCACCGCAATCATCGGCACGGCGTCTACCAGGCCCAGGACGATGAACATTTGCGTGCGCAGCATCGGTAGAAGCTCAGGTTGGCGAGCGATACCTTCCAGAAACTTTCCACCAAGAACGCCTACGCCGATTGCTGCGCCTACAGCGCCCAGACCCATCATGAGTCCACCTGCAACGTATAGAAAAACCGCGTATTCCATGATTACTCCCAGTTACGAGTTGTTTTTACCCTTTGGATTAATGATTAGCACTAGTGCGCCTCTTCGGTCTCGTGTGCCTGCGCTAAATAGACGACGGTGAGTATTGCGAAGATGAATGCCTGCAAAGTAATGATAATTAAGTGAAACATCGCCCAGCCCCACTGCAGCACTCCACCCAGCAGACCAAACGTGGGTCCGGCAGCGAACATCAGCGCCAGCAGTACGAAGATCATCTCTCCCGCGTACATATTGCCGAACAGTCGCAGGCCGAGAGACAGTGGTTTCGCAATCAGGCTGACCACTTCGAGCGGGAGATTGGCGAGGATTCCCCACTTTCCAAAAGGATGGAACGCAAGTTCACCCAGGAAGCCGCCAATCCCTTTGCACTTGATGCTGTAGTACAGAATGAGGCCAAACACAGACAGCGCCATGGACATCGTGATATTGGGGTCCGTGGTTGGAACCACCTTCATATAATGCACGCCGAGTAAGCCCGCCACACCCGGTATCCAGTCCACGGGTATCAGATCCATGAAGTTCATCAACCAGACCCAGACAAAGATGGTCAAAGCCATCGGCGCAATGAGCGTGTTGTTGTAGCTGAATATGCTGCGGGTTATGTCGTCGATGAAATCGATGACCATCTCGACGAAATTCTGCAAGCCTCCGGGGACGCCCGAGGTTGCTTTGCGGGCAGCCGCGTAAAAAAACGCCGAAAAAATGATCCCTGTGACGATGGACCAGAACATCGAATCGACGTGAATCGCATTGAAACCCATCGCCGCCGCTTCCTCGGCCGTCTGGGCCAGCCCCCAACTACCGTCCGGATGCTGCCCGAAAGTCAGGTTCGTCAGATGATGCTGAATGTATTCCGCGGATGTCTGGGTTTCACTGGCCATACTGCTTCTTCTGTCTGATCTACCGTCTGATCTTGTTGTCCAAGGGGGGCCGACGATCGCCGTTGTTCACAAGCCCTCGCCAACGCTTCTCTGGTGTCTCTATCGCATTTTTCAAGTGCCGGCGATGGTCCGCCAGGTACTTCCCATTACTCTTTCTCATCTCTCAGCAACAACGGGGCTACCAGTGCCATCGCCTGAACTGCGATGAATGCACTGAAAAACCCCAGCGGAGCAGGTTTCATCAAAGCGAAGGTGCCCGCCATGAAAAACATGACCAGAACCAACTTCGCAAAGCCTTGACCCAACAACCGAGGTCCGGATCGCGCCGTGCTAGCCGCCCAGGCAAAATAGCCGTTGGGAACGACACACACCAAGCCCGCCGCCAGCGCCGACAATGCTTCGAATCGACTCGACGACAACAGTACGACCGCCACACCCAGCACTGTTATCAGCTGCAAGGTCACAATTCGATAAGGCAGTGGCACTTTGTTGAGCGCTCTGGCGATAACGCCCCGGAAGGCGGCGCGTATTATAGGGACGCCTCACGACTCGTTCAAATCTAAATGTGTTTCAAGAATTGTCTAGAACTTAAATATTCTAGCCAAAAAAGTCGTTCTTACCGAAGATGCCGCAAAATTCCGTCCAACTCATCCAAGGATGAGTAGCGAATGACAACCTGGCCCTTACCTTTAGCGTTTTGTGAAATTTTCACCGGAGCACCGATTTTTTCGGTGATTTCACGTTCCAGAAGTTGTGTGTCCATATCGATCTGGGCTCGCTTCGCCGAAGTGCTGGTCGCGCTCTGGATGCGCCGCACCAGGGCTTCGGTCTGACGCACAGAAAGTTGTCTCTTGGCCACAAGTTGGGCGGTTCTCAGCTGTTCGATGCTATCGAGGGTCAGCAGCGCGCGGGCATGCCCCATCTCGAGCGCACCCGACGCCAACAGGTCACGCACCTTAGGCTCCAGATTCAACAGCCTCAATAGATTCGTCACTGCGACTCGGGATTTCCCTACGGCATCGGCGATCTGTTGTTGCGTCAGCTGGAACTCTTCCTTCAGGCGCTCCAACCCCGCCGCCTCCTCGAGCGGGTTGAGATCCTCCCGCTGGATGTTTTCGACAATGGTCATCGCCGAAGCCTGCTCGTCTGTCGCGTCTCTGATCAGCGCGGGAATCGTCTTCATACCCGCCCGCTGAGCCGCCCGCCAACGCCGCTCTCCGGCAATCAGCTCGTAGCCTCCTTGCGCTCGTGGGCGAACGACGATCGGTTGCATGAGTCCTTGCGCCTTGATCGATGCAACGAGTTCCAACAGGGCTTCTTCGTTGAAATCTTTTCTCGGCTGGTACCGGCTTCGTACGACCGAATCGATTGGCACTTCGTTGCGTTGCGAAGTGGGCGGCGGGTCTGCGGTGGCGCTGTTTGAAAGCAGAGCATCCAAACCGCGTCCCAATCGTCTCTTGCTCACGATTCCCCTCGATCC
>SMVA01271132.1_pt1 | contig 17907 bp, 21 predicted proteins | sample 2456451 | NCBI WGS metagenome assembly SMVA01 (sample SAMN11095933, study PRJNA526329) | marine sediment metagenome | biome: Marine sediment; feature: Surficial sediment; material: Deep marine sediment; isolation source: Hadal surficial sediment | place: Pacific Ocean | collected 2014-05 | depth...
AGCGGCTCGGCGAAACCCAACCCTCCCTACAGCCGGCCCGGCATGGATGACCTGAATCCGGCGTCATCTGCAACGTTCGATGAGCCGCCGGTCGATGAGTCGCCGGTCAATGAACAGTCAGACGATGAACAGTCAGACGATGAACAGTCGGACGATGCGCAGGCAGACGAAGAGACGGGTGACCGCGATCATTCGGACGCAGGCGCAGAAACCGACGACGACACGCAACCGGAAGACGGTGCGGACAGCGCCGCAAAACCTTCATAAGCGCCCGGCGCGCCGCGGAAACTGTCACATCACGACACCAGCATGACCGACCCGCAAGAAAATCCTGACGGGGAAGAGTCCCTCGAAGAAGCGAGCCTGATTTCTCATCTCGTGGAGTTGCGGTCGCGACTCGTCAAAGCGAGCCTCGCCGTGCTGGGCATCTTCGTGTGCCTGGTACCGTTTGCCGAGCGCATTTTCACGCTCGTTGCAGCCCCGCTGATGAAGAAACTGCCGGAAGGCTCGACGATGATCGCCACGCAGGTAGCATCGCCGTTCCTGACGCCTTTCAAGACAACGCTGTTCGTTGCGCTGTTCATCGCGATGCCGGTCGTGATCTACCAGATCTGGTCGTTCGTCGCGCCCGGGTTATACCGACGCGAGAAGCGCTTTGCGATACCTATGGTCACATCGAGTATCTTCCTGTTTTATTCCGGGATCGCGTTCGCGCAGTGGGTCGTCTTCCCGCTGATGTTCGGGTTCTTTGCGATGGTCACGCCAGAGGGCGTGACGATGATGACCGACATCAGCAGCTATCTCGATTTCGTGCTGACGATCTACCTCGCTTTCGGTATCGCGTTCGAGGTCCCGATTGCGACGGTCATGCTGATCGCATCCGGCCTGACGACACCCGAGAGCCTGAAACGCAAGCGTCCGTACGTCCTGCTCGGCGCGTTCGTCATCGGGATGTTCCTGACGCCGCCCGACATCATCTCGCAGACGCTGCTGGCCGGCCCGATCTACCTGTTATTCGAGATCGGCATCCTGATGTCCCGGTTCATGGTGAAACCTCAAGCCGACGGCGACGCGATCGGTGACAAGTCCACGTAGCCTGACCACTCGACGCGCAAGCACTGTGCCGGGGGCGCAAGAACCATGGCGCTAGAAGAAGCGGCGCAACCCACACCGGGTATCTCAACGGGCCATCCGGCGGGCCTGCGCACGCTGTTCTTCACCGAGATGTGGGAACGCATGAGTTATTACGGCATGCGCGCCCTGCTGGTGTTGTTCATGGTCGACCAGGTCGAGAACGGCGGCCTCGGTCTGACCGATGCGAACGCGACCGCTATCTACGGGCTGTACACAGCGGCTGTCTACCTCGTGACGCTGCCCGGCGGGTGGATCGCCGACCGCCTGCTCGGTGCGCAGAAGACGATCCTGTACGGCGGCTTCATCATCATGTGCGGCCACTTCATCCTGGCCATCCCCTCGGTGTATGCCTTCTTTATCGGGCTCGTATTCGTCGTCTGCGGCACCGGCCTGCTGAAGCCGAACATCAGCGCGATCGTCGGCGAGTTGTACGCACCGGGTGACCCGCGGCGGGACGCCGGCTTCACGATCTTCTACATGGGCATCAACGTCGGCGCCGCGCTCGGGCCGCTGGTCTGTAGCACGCTGGGCGAGAGCGAACGATTCGGCTGGCACTATGGATTTGCGGCGGCGGGCATCGGCATGCTGTTCGGCCTGATTCAGTTCGGCATCTACTCGAAACATCTCGGCCAGGCCGGCCTTGCGCCATCGCTCGATCGAAACAATCCCGACGATGCCGCCAGGATGCGCCGCGGCTGGAGATTCGTCATCGCGGCAGTCATCCTGCTGGTCGCGGGCGTCGGCCTGCTGCTGACGGAAACCGTCTCGGTCAACTCTCAGCAGCTCGCGGAGCACGCAACGATTTTTATCGTGGCCTTGGCCGCACTGTATTTCATCTCGTTGTTCATGTTCGGCGGCCTGGACGTGGCCGAGAAGAAGCGGTTCGTCGTCATCATCGTGCTGTTCCTGGCATCGGCGATTTTCTGGGCGGGCTTCGAGCAGGCCGGATCGTCGTTGAATTTGTTCGCCGAGCGCTACACACAGCGCATGATCGGTTCGTTCGAGATACCGGCCGGCTGGTTCCAGTCACTGAACCCGGCATTCATCATCATACTCGCGCCGGTGTATTCAGCGCTGTGGATCGGACTCGCCCGCCGCCAGCTCGACCCCTCGACGCCGGTTAAGTTTGCGATCGGCCTGTTGCTGCTCGCCGGCGGATTCGTGATCATGATCTTCGCCGCACAACTGGTTGTGCAGGGCAACCAGGTGATGCCGACCTGGTTACTGTTCACCTACCTGCTGCACACGATGGGTGAACTCGCCCTGAGCCCGGTCGGACTGAGCGCCACGACGAAGCTCGCGCCGAAACGATACGTCGGTCAGATGATGGGTATCTGGTTCCTCGGTTCGTCACTCGGCAATATTCTCGCCGGCTTGCTCGCGGGCGAGTTCAACGGCGAGTCGGTCGCCAATTTCCCGGACCTGTACCTGCAGATCGTGCTGACGACGGGCGGGTTTGCGTTGCTGCTGCTGGCATGTTCGAAGACGATTCGACGGTTAATGGGGGGTGTGGGTTAGGTGGGGTGTGGTCCGCAATTCAAACTCTGTAAGTGAATGCCCCCATCCCCGTATGAGCGGCTTCCAGCTGCGATTCCGTGGAGGCGGCCCGCCGCAAGCTTTCTGACTCCTGAGGAGGCTGCCCGCCCCTCCAGCAGCGACTTGTCAGGGGCCCATTGTCGGAAAGAAATTGGTGTCAGACGCCAAATACTTTAAAATTAAACGCCCGCAAAGGGTGTAATGCAAAGGAGAAACAAAAATGCCGGCTTACATAGTCGCCGTATGCGAAATCACGAACCCGAATGAGAATTTCAAGAAGTATGCTGCCGAGTCAGCCAGGCTGGCCGCCGAACATGGCGGCAAGTATATCGTGCGCGGCCCGGCGACCGAGGTGCTGAAGGGTGACGCCCTGCAGGGCAAGGTCATGATCATCACCGAATTCCCCGATATGGATACGCTGAACGGCTTCGCCAAGTCCGATGAATACGTGAATGAGATCGCACCACTGCGCGAAGGCACGGGTATCTACGATTTCGCCAGCTACGAATCCGCGCCGCCGCCGCCCGGACAATAGAGCACACCGGTCAGGGCGCCGGGCCCGCCGCAGGGTCACCGGTTGCCGGAATCTACGACCATAAAGCTCGCCTGCGCGTCGGCGACGGCCGCGCCGTTATCGACGCGACAGGCCCGCCCGGTCAGCATCGCAAGCGGACCCTTGCGCTTCACGAGGCGCCCTTCGAGATCGAGCCTGGTGCCGATCGGAACCGGCTGACGATACCGAATCTCGCACCTGGCGGTGTGAGCACGCGCACCCTGCAAAAACAGCCAGTTCGCCATGACGTCGTCGAGTACGCTGAAGATGATGCCGCCGTGAGTCATCTGATCGTAGCCGACGTGGTTCTCGCCCGGTGTGAATTCCGCCCGGCAGATGTCACCGTCCATCCGATACCGGATTCGCAAACCCTGCGGGTTGGTTGGCCCGCATACGAAGCAGTGATTGGCATCCGGCCGTCCACGCTCGTCACTCACTACCGTTCTCCTCGTACTGGTTTCATTTCACGGTCCCCAGGCGCATCCTATCCTATCGACACCGGGTAACGATCGTCCAGTCGATCGACGCATTGCTCAACAACGGGCGGAACCGCAATCATGGCATACGACGACAGCAATATATTTGCGAAAATTCTGCGCGGCGAGGCGCCCGCTTTTTCGGTATACGAGAACGAGCACTGCCTCGCATTCCTCGACGCCATGCCGCAGTCGGACGGACACACGCTGGTGCTGCCGAAAGCGACGACGATCGACCTGTTCGACATCGAACCGGACGTCCTGCGGACCCTGATCGTTGCGGTTCAGCATGTCGCGCGCGGCGTGCGTAAGGCGTTCGAGCCGGATGGCATCCGGCTCATGCAGTTCAATGGTTCGGCCGCCGGCCAGACGGTGTTCCATTTCCACATGCACATCATGCCTTGCTATGAGGGGAAAGCGGCGCACGGACACGGTCGCGACTTCGCGGAGTCGGCTACGCTCGAACGTCATGCCGCGATGATTCGCGCAGCACTCGAGCCCGCTTAGCCGGGTCGGTAGAAGCGCGCCTCGACGCGTTCGATGGTTGCCAGCCCTTCTTCGATCGCGGCATCGACGACCGGCATGAAGGCCTCGATCTTCTCAGGCGTGTCGATGATCTCGACTACGATCGGCAGATCGACCGAAAGCTCCAGTATTTTTGCCGTATGAACCTGGTTGTGCACACCGTAGCCTTCCATTCCGCGCAGCACCGTCGCGCCCGCGAGGCCGGCTCGCTTCGCCTCGTTGATCAGCCACCGGTGCAGCGGCTGACCGTCGCGCGTGTCGAGCTCCCCGACGAAGATCCTGAGCAGTTTCGCATCCACGATGTCCGCCATTCGATCGATCCTTACAGGTACCTGGCACCAATATAGCCGATAAACGCGGCCACGAACCCGAGCACGACCTGCAACAGGGTATTCAGCGCCACCTTGAACAGTTCGGCATCCTGCATCAGCGACAGCGACTCGTAAGCAAAGGTGGAAAAGGTCGTGAAGCCGCCCAGTACTCCGATCATCAGGAACAGACGCTGCGCGGGCTCGAGGACCTGCCGGTATTCGGCGAGACCACCGAGCAGGCCGATTAGCAAACAACCGAGCACGTTGACGGTGAGTGTGCCGTACGGGAACCCGCCCGACCCCACGAGCCGTTGTACCGACCCGCTGACGACGAATCGCAGCGCCGAACCGACGAAGCCGCCGGCACCCACGATCATGACCTGACCGAGATAGCTACTCGCGTTCAACGCCAGTACTGCCGAGGCTGGCCGTCTTCAGGCTGACACCCGAGCGGATCGCGATAGCTTCGGCAACCGGAATCAGCTGAAAACCTTCCTCGCGCAGCTTCGGTAGCGCGCGCTCCAGATACGCCAGCGTCTGTGCGTATGGATGACCAATCCCGACCGCCATGCCGTGGCGCAGGGCCAGGCTCTTCAGTCGCTGAAATTCTGCGTCAATCGCATCGTACGTCGGCGTGTTGTCGAGAAACACATCACGACGAATGGCCGGCACATCATGCTCATTCGCGATCTGGAGCGCGACACTTGCCTTGCTCGTGAAACTGTCGACGAAAAACAGGTCGCCGCGGCTTTGAAGCGCACCCATGAGCCAATTCATGTGTCCCGGGTGCTGAGTCAACAGACTCCCCATGTGATTGTTGACGCCGACGACATACGGCACGGAAGCAATGTCGATCGCGAAAATCTCGATGAGCTGCGTCTGCGTCATGTCGATCCGGATCGTGCCCGACGACGTTTGCTGATACGGCTCCACCGGTTGCAGTGGCAGGTGCAGCAGCACTTCCTTGCCGGCTGCATGCGCGTCCCTCGCAATGCGGGCAGCGTAGGGTGTATGCGGCAATATCGCGCATGCGACGGGTCCGTCGAGCGCGGCCGTCCGCTCGCCGGCGATCTGCCTGTTGCCGAGGTCATCGATGATCAGAACGATGCGCGGGACATGAGCGGCCGACTGGCCGTCGGGGTCGGGAGAATCTTCCGCGGCGAAGGCAGCGGTCCACGCGAGGCACGCGCAGAAAACGATCAGGGATGCTGTACGGTGCCGGCCGACGCCGGTGCATTCATTCATCAGATGGTCGAAAGACAGCGGCTAATCGATCTTGCTTTGGAGAATGCGACCGCCCCTCAGAACGTTCAGCGCCTGGCGCAGTTGCTTGTCATTTCGCAACAGCACCTCACCGGCATCCGTTTGCTGCTCGGCTACACCGGCGAGCACATCCTCCAAGCCCCCCTCTTCGAAAACCCCCTCTGCAAAAACCTGCTCTTCGAATTCCCGATCTTCGTAGGCCCGATCTTCGAAAACCACATCTTCGAAAACGATATCGGGCGTAATGCCGATCCCGTGGATCGTAGCACCCGAAGGCGTGAAATACCGCGATGTCGTCAGCTTGATCGCGCGCCCGTTCGACAGCGGCATGACAGTCTGCACGGAACCCTTGCCGAAGGTCTGGCTGCCGACGATGGCGGCACGCCCGTTGTCCTGCAATGCGCCGGCGACGATCTCCGAGGCGGAAGCGGAGCCGCCGTTGACCATGACGACCATGATCTGCCCGTCGAGAATATCGCCTGCCTGTGCCTCGTGCCGGAATGTCGCATCGTGACCGCGGCCGTTTGCCGTCACGATCACCCCGCTGTCGAGGAACGCGTCGGATACGTCGACGGCCGCGTCGAGCACGCCGCCGGGATTGTTCCGCAGGTCGAGGATCGCACCGTGGAAGTCACCCTCCATATTGCGTCGGAGCTCGCCGACGGCCCTGCGCATGTCCTTGTACGTCGACTCACTGAAATGCGTAATCCGGATATAGGCGTAATGCTCGTCGAGTAATGCGGAACGCACGCTGTTGACCTGGACATGGCTGCGAATCAGCTCGAAGTCGATCGGCTCCGGATCGGAGTCGCGGGCAACGGTGATGTTGACCGTCGTCCCCGGCTTGCCACGCATGCGACCGATCGTGTCGTTGACATTGCCGTCCTGAACAGCGACGCCATCGATGCTCAGGATCCGGTCGCCGGAACGCAACCCGGCACGTTCGGCCGGCGTCCCTTCGATCGGGGCAACGACGCTGACCCGGCCTTCGCGCACGCTGACCTCGAGACCGACGCCCGAATAGTTGCCGGTCGTGCTGATCCGGATCTCTGCGTATTCTTCCGGATTCAGAAATTGTGAATGGGGATCGAGATCCGTGACCATGCCGCGCGCGGCGCTCTCCATCAGGATGCGGTCGTCGATCGATTCGACGTATTCCTGCCGGACCCGCTCGAGTACCTCGGCAAACAGCCGGGCCTCTTCCCACGGCAAGGATTTTTCGACAGCGTCGCGCTCGGCCAGCACGCCGGTGCCGAACGAAATCGCCATGCCCAGCACGGCGCCGACCAACAATGTCAACAGGCTTCTGGCTCGGAAAGACATCCACACTCCGCAGAAATCTGGCTCACAGTTTTTGACGATAACACAGCGGGGATCACGGGTGAATCAATTTGGAAACACCTCTATCTCGTCACCCGGAAATACTTTTTTATCTTTATTTTCAACGATTTACTGGCCAATCCATTGGCCCGGATTTTGCGGCTTGCCGCCCTTGCGGATCTCGAAATACAGGCCGGCTACCGCCTGCCCGCCGCTGTCGCCCACATGGGCGATCACGGTGTCCGGGTCGACCCATTCACCGACGTCGGTCATCAGGTCCTGGTTGTGCCCGTAGAGGCTCAGGTAGCCGTCGCCATGCTCGAGAATGATAAGCATCCCCATCCCCGGCAGCCAGTCGGAGAACACGACCCGCCCGTGATGCACGGCGCGGACCTCACCGCCGGCCGGCGCCGTCAGCAGTACGCCTTCCCAGCGCAAACGCCCGCCCCCCCGTGACTGACCAAACTTACGCACGACCCGGCCCGCGACCGGCCAATCCATCTGACCCTTGCGTTCCCCGAACGGAATGGCCCCGTCGATCGGCAGATCCGCCAGGAGCCGCGTCAGCTCGGCCACGAGAGTCTCGAGGTCGGCGGCCTCGACCCGCAGGCGCTCGACGCGCTCGGCTCGCGAAGCAATCGCAGCATTGATCTCGACCAGCGCCAGCTTGCGCCGCTCGCGCACGACGGTCAGTTCGTCGAGACGGTCGCGCTCGCTGGCCTCGATTGTCTCGAGACGGGCACGCTCCTGGTCGACGCGGTCGGTCGCCACCTCCAGATTCGCAAGTTCGCTGCGAACGGTATCGATCAGGCTGCTACGTTGCTTCGCGAAATAGCTGTGGTAAACGAGCTGCCGACCGATCTCGATGGGGTCACGCTGGCTCAATACGCTGCGCAGCCAGTCTTCGCGCCCGGCGACGTAAGCCAGCCGGAGCTGTTGCGCCAGTTCCGCGCTGTGCCCGCCCAACTGGATCCGCGCCCGTTCCGCCTCGGTCTCCAGTTCGGCCAGGCGCTCGCGCGCCCTGTCGAGCTCTGCCCCGATCGACCGCAGCGTCTGGCGCACCTGCGCCTCATCACGCTCAGCCTCGCGCAGCGACTGCTCGGTGGCACCGCGAGCCTTGACCTGGCTCTGGATCTGGCCTTCGAGGTCACCAATGCGTTTACGTATCTCGGTCAGCTGTTCCTCGGCCTGCGCGGGATCGCTGAACGTTGCGTCTGCGGACCACGCGGGCGCCCCAAGCTGCGCCACCCAGAGGCACGCCAGCAAGCAACGGCGGGCACGCGAACGGGATTCGGAGCGTGTCCGGTGACGGACGATGGGAAGCCGGATCATGTCTCTCGAGTTTAGGGGATGCGACCCCGGCTGGCGACACCGCGCCGCGCCCTCGTGAGGTTATAATGCGCGGCCAGTGTCTGGCCACAGATGAAGCGAACTGACTCAGCGGAGCTATATGGATCAATTATTGGAATTTATCGGCAATAACACCTTGCTGGCCGGCGGCGCCGTCATGATGGCGCTCGCCGTGATATTCAACGAGCTGCGGATCAAGGCTGCGGGGGTCACCGCTCTCTCCGCAGGGATGGTGGTACAGCTGATCAACAGCGGTTCGAAAGTCATCGACGTGCGCGACGCCGAGTTGTTCGCGAAGGGTCATATCGTCGATTCGATCAATATTCCGGCCACCGATCTTCACGCGGATATCGAGAGCCGGTTCAAGATGGCCAAATCTCTCGTGCTCGTCTGCGACACGGGCGCGAAGAGCGGCCAGTGCGTTGCGACTCTGCGCAAGGGCGGCCTCGAGACCGCATTCAGCCTGCAGGGGGGAATCGGCGCCTGGCAGCGCGAGAACTTACCGGTCGTCACATCCGGCGATACCGGTGACTGATGACACCGACAACAAAGGATCGGCCGTCGTCATATACACGCGGGCGCTATGCGGCTACTGCGCGGCAGCGTGCAAACTGCTCGATGAGAAGGGCGTGGCGTACGATGAGATCGATGCCACGATGAGCGGGGAACTGCGCCGTGAGATGAAGGACCGCTCCGGGCAAAGTACCTTCCCGCAAATATTTATTAACGACGAGCCGATCGGCGGTTACGACGAACTGGCCGAACTGAACCGCGATGGTCAGCTCGACGACCGGCTCGGGCTGGAGCGGTAGTCGACAATCGTCCGGCACAACGAATCCACAGCAGGAAGCGAATAACATGACGGAGAATAAGACAGATCCTCAGGACACCAACGGCGGCATGACGGAGGAAATCGTAACGCAATTCATGCTCCAGAAACTCTATGTAAAGGACTTGTCGTTCGAGGCGCCGAATTCCCCCGGGCTGTTCGCAGACCAGACGGGTGAGCCACAGATCCAGATGAACCTGAAGAACCGCCACCAGCGAATCGAAGGGGACGACTACGAGGTAAGCCTGACCGTCAGCGTGCACGCCACGCTTGAAGAGCGCACCCTCTACATGATCGAAGTCGACCAGGCCGGAATATTCACGATTAGCGGCTACGACGACGACATATTCATGAATCTGATCGGAACATATTGTCCATCGACACTGTTTCCCTACGTCCGTGAAATGATCTCAACGATAATCGGCCAGGGTGGCTTTCCGCGGGTGCTGCTGCAGCCGATCAACTTCGACGCGCTGTACGCCAAGGCCAAAGAGGACGCCGCTCAGAACCAGGACGAAAAACCTCAGACCTGAAGCCATATCGAACGGACACGATGAACACATCAGACGGCGAGTCCATCACGGTTATCGGCGCCGGCTCGTGGGGTACGGCGCTGGCGATCCAGTTGGCCCGTGCAAACCGGCCCACGATATTGTGGGGCCGCGCCGATGACGAGCCCGAACGGCTCGCGCGCGAGCGCACGAATCATCGCTATCTTCCAGACATCAGGTTTCCGGACACGCTACGGATCGAGGCGGACCTGCGGACAGCGATTCACGGCAGCTGCGATATCCTGGTTGTCGTTCCGAGTCACGTGTTCCGTATCGTGCTCGGCGAGATCAAGCCGCATCTGCGCGACGACCAGCGTATCGCATGGGCGACGAAGGGGCTCGAGCAGGAGACCGGGCAGCTGCCCCATCAGGTCGCACGGGATGTCCTCGGCGCGGAATACCCGTTGGCGGTGCTGTCCGGACCCACGTTCGCGACCGAAGTCGGCGCCGGCCTGCCGACGGCCATGACCGTTGCATCGACCGACGCGCAATTCGCCGGCGACCTCGCCGTACGTGTTTCCAGCGAACAATTCCGCGCGTACACGTCGAACGACCTGGCGGGCGTCGAAGTCGGCGGCGCCGTCAAGAACGTACTCGCAATCGCCGCCGGCATATCCGACGGTCTCGGTTACGGCGCCAACGCGCGCATCGCACTGATCAGCCGCGGGCTCATCGAAATGACGCGCTTGGGCGCGGCGCTCGGCGCGAAGTCGCAGACATTCATGGGGCTGTCGGGCATGGGCGACCTCGTGCTGACGTGTACGGACAATCAGTCGCGCAACCGCCGCATGGGGCTCGCGATCGCCGCAGGGCGCACGGCCGATGCCGTCGCACGCGAGATCGGCCAGGTGGTCGAGGGCGTGTATGCCGCCAAGGCCGTGCATGGCGTTGCGACCCGCCTGGGTGTCGAGATGCCGATCTGCGAGCAGGTCTATCGGATACTGTACGAAGATGCGGCGCCGGAGCAGGCAGTGTCGGCGTTGATGAACCGGGCGCTGGGACCCGAGTGACAACACGGTTCCCTGGTTACCAGAACCCGAGCTGCCGCCACGCCTCGTACAGCACCACCGCGGCGGCGTTGGACAAATTCAGGCTACGGCTCTGCGCACGCATCGGAATACGCAAAATGTTTTCGGGCGGGAGCGCATCGAGAACCGAGGCCGGCAAGCCACGGGTTTCCGGGCCGAACAGCAGCGCATCGCCGGCAGCGAATCGATGCTCGTGATACGCCATGCCGCCGTGAGTCGAGCAGGCCAGCACGCGCGGCCGATCCAGCGCATCGAGACAAGCTTCGAGGCTGTCGTGGACCGTGATTTTCGCGAATTCCCGATAGTCGAGACCGGCGCGACGCAATTTCCGGTCGTCCAGCTCGAACCCGAGCGGGGCGATCAGGTGTAACCGAGTCCCCGTGTTCGCACACAGGCGTATGATATTTCCCGTATTCGGCGGGATCTCGGGCTCTAACAGGATCAAACGAAACATTGGCAAACGCGAACGTTAATCTTTCTCTCGAGTTCTGTGGTCTCAAGCTCGACTCGCCGATTGTATTGTTGTCCGGCTGTGTCGGCTTCGGAGAAGAATACACCCGCGTCGAGGGGTTCTCGAATCGCGACGCCGGTGCGATCGTACTGAAGGGCACGACGCTGGAACCGCGATCCGGCAATCCGGTGCCCCGTGTGTACGAGACGCCTATGGGCATGCTGAACGCGATCGGCCTGCAGAATCCGGGCGTCGACGCCGTCGTCGGGCAGATTCTGCCGCAACTGGATTTCTCCGAGACCCGCTTCATGGCCAACGTCTGCGGATCGACCATCGAAGACTATGCCGAGGTCTGTCGCCGGTTTGACGACTCGCCGATCGATGCGATGGAGATCAATATCTCCTGTCCGAACATCAAAGAGGGCGGCATCTCGTTCGGCAACTTTCCGGAGTCTTCGGCACGCGTGGTCGAGGCCTGTCGTAAGGCGACGTCGAAGCCACTCATCACGAAACTCTCGCCTAACCAGACCGACATCCAGGCAAGCGCGCGCGCGTGCATCGAAGCCGGCAGCGACGGCCTGGCCGTGATCAATACGATGACCGGCATGGCCATCGATGCCGAGACGCGCAAGCCGATCATCGCGAACGTCCAGGCCGGACTCTCCGGTCCGGCGATCAAGCCGATCGCGCTCCTCAAGGTTCGCCAGGTCTATGAAGTCGCGAGCCGGCACAACGTACCGATCATCGGCCAGGGCGGCATCTGCAGCGCTACCGACGCGCTGGAATTCCTGATCGCCGGGGCGACGACAGTCGGTGTCGGCACGGCGTTGTTCTACACGCCGCTGGTGTGCAAGGAGATCAACGCCGGCATCGCCGAATACCTGGAACGTCACCACATCGCCGGCGTCATGGATCTCGTCGGCTCGCTGGATCTCGAAGGCCAGGCCAATCGCGCGTCGACTGAGTATTAACCCGGCTTCTTCATCATCTGGTTGTAAAACGCCTCGTACTCGGGCGAGATATCCTTCTCGTAGAGTTTCTGGATATACAGGTTCGGCGTCTGAAACGCTTCCGTGTAACACACGTACTTCCACCCCCCCGGTTTTTTTCTGAACACGGACGCGACCCGGTTGTCCGAGCCGAATGGCTTGGCCTGGAAAACGAGCTTCATGTCGGTGCGCATCCAGTAAGCCGCGAACGCGAGGTCCGGCGCCAACCAGCGTGCTCGCACGTCGTAAAAACGCACGCGAATCGCCTGCGTGATCTTCGGCGCACCGCGCGGCGGCGCAAGGTACGCATCGATCGCATCCCAACCGATGAACCAGTTCTCCTGCTCGCCGGCGAGGTAGTACGGTTCGACGTCATCGGTATCCCATAGCTCGCGCAACCTGGCCGTGTCCTGGGAATCCCAGATCGCCTCCGTCTCGCGCAACAGCGCCTCGATCTCTGTCGTTAGCGTTGCGCCGTTCGGGCCCGTTGACGCATCGGCCGTTGTGTCATCGGCCCTTGTTTCGTAGGCGAGGGCTGTGCCCGCCGCCGCCGAAACACCCGTCATCAACGAGCGCAGGAACGTTCGTCTCTCCATTCGTAAACCCTCCGGTCCAACAGGCTTGCCTGGCCGCTTCACGCATCGGAGTCAGGCGTCGATCCCAAGTTCCCTGATCTTGCGCGTCAGCGTATTGCGCCCCCAGCCGAGCAGCTTCGCCGCATCCTGCTTGCGCCCCTTGGCGCGCGCCAGCGCCACGCGAATCAACGCCCGCTCAAACTCCGGCAGCGCCGACTCGAGCAACGCGGCGGGAGCGTCACCCGGCGCGTCCCCGACCACATCGAGTCGCCGTTCGGCCCAGCGCATCAGGTCGGCCACCCATGCAGGTTTACCCGCGCTCGGCAAAACGTCCCCGCCGAGGTCATCCGGAATGTCCTCCACGCGAATCTCCACGCCGGGCGCAGCCACGCTGAGGCGGCGACACACGTTGACGAGCTGACGTACGTTGCCCGGCCAGTCGAATGAGCGGAGCCTTGCCGTCGCATCGTCCGTCAGCGTCTTCGGCTCGATGTCGAGTTCCTTCGCTGCCTCATTCAGGAAATGCCGCAACAGCTGCGGCACGTCCTCGAGGCGGTGCCGCAGCGGCGGCGTGCGAATCTGGATGACGTTGAGCCGGTGAAACAGGTCTTCCCGAAAACGACCGGCCGCAACGGACGCCACGAGGTCCTGGTTGGTTGCGGCGATCACACGCACATCGACCCGAATCGGCGCCTGGCCACCGACCCGATAAAACTCACCCTCGGCCAGAACCCGCAGCAGGCGCGTCTGCAGGTCCGGCGACATGTCCCCGATCTCGTCCAGAAACAGAGTGCCGTGATCGGCCTGTTCGAAACGGCCGATACGCCGACTGTCGGCGCCGGTGAACGCGCCGCGTTCATGCCCGAACAACTCGGATTCCAACAGCTCGGACGCAATTGCCGTCGTATTCAGCGCAACGAACGCCTGGCGCACGCGCGGACTGTGCTCATGTAGCGCGCGGGCGACCAGTTCCTTGCCCGTGCCCGACTCACCGGTAATCAGCACGTTCATACTCGAACGCGACAGCCGACCGATGGTACGGAAGACTTCCTGCATCGCCGGCGCCTGACCGATCATGGTCGCAATGGCCGGCGCTTCGGCTGCGGCCCGTGGCGCGTCCTCCGTGATCGTCCGGGCCGCACGATGCACGAGCGCGACGGCCTCGTCGATGTCGAATGGTTTTGGCAGGTATTCGAACGCGCCACCCTGGTAGGCCGACACCGCGCTGTCCAGATCGGCGTGCGCCGTCATGACGATGATTGGCAGCGCGTGTCCGTCACTTTCGAGCCGGCGCATCATTTCGATGCCATCCATACCCGGCATGCGAATATCGGTTATCAGGATGTCGGCGGCGGTATGGTCGGCAGAATGGTCGGCGGAATCGTCGAATGCATTCAGCAACACTTGCGCATTGTCGAAACTGCGCGTCGCGATGCCCTCGCCCTGCAGCGCCTTCTCGAGCACCCAGCGAATCGAGGCATCGTCATCGACAATCCAGACGACCAGACCGGTCGGGTTCGATGCGGTCGGTGCGATCATGCCCCCGTCCCGTCATCGGCGCGCGACTCGATGACCCCGATCGGCAGACGCACGGTAAACACCGTGCGGCCGGGGTCGGACTGAAACTCGATCAGGCCCCCGTGCCGGTGGATGCAGTCCTGCGCGAGCGGCAACCCGAGGCCCGTGCCGTCGGCGCGATCGGTCACGAGTGGGTAGAAGATCGAATCCTCGATCTCCCGAGCAATGCCCGGCCCGTCGTCCTCGAATTCGATGCTGGCGACCAGTCGGTACTGCTCCGTGCCAATGACGAAGTTGGTCAGGACGCGGGTGCGGAGGGTCAGGCGGCCGGAATCGCCCATGGCCTGCATCGCATTGCGCGCAAGGTTCAGGAAAGCCTGCATGATCTGGTCTCGATCCGCCTCGATGGTCGGCAAACTGGGGTCGTAGTCGCGCACCAGGCTGATGCCGCCGGGGGCCTCGGCCTCGAGCAGGCGTAACACCCGCTCGGTCAGTTCGTGAATGTTGACCTCGAATCTCTGTATGGGCCGGGTGGGACCCAGAAGGTTCTCGGTCAGGGCCTTGAGTCGATCGGCCTCGCCGATGATGACCTGGGTGTATTCCTTGAGCTCGGGCGTGTCGAGCTGGCGCTCGAGCAGCTGGGCGGCGCCCCGCAACCCGCCGAGCGGGTTGCGAACCTCGTGCGCGAGCTGGCGAATGATGCGCTGGCTCACGCTGCGTTGCCTGATCAAAGCCTTTTCGCGATCGAGCTGGCGCGACTGGGTGGCGTCGAAAAATTCTGCGATCGCCCGATCGCGCACGTCGGTCAGCGGAGCGATTCGACACGCCACCTCGATCTGCAGATGGTCGCGCTGCGGCAGCACGAGCGACAAGTCGCAGCCGAACGAGTGCTCTTCGGCCAATGCACGCTGAACCAGCTCCGTGAGTTCGTCGAGACCCGGCACGAGCGCGCCGAGTGGACGCTGCCCCGCCTGCCTGCGGCTGATCCCGAACAACGCCTCGCTGCTGGCATTCATGTATTCAATGCAGCTGGCCCGATCGACGATAACGACCGCGGTGCTCAGATTTTCGAGAATAGCTTCAGCTGCGGCGGGCGGTTGCGTACGCGTTACCCCGCTCATCTCCCTTAACGGGGAGTCGGCCTCGGGGGCGCATTCGGATTGTTTGGATTCTGAATCGATGTCTGATTCACCGTAAAGCTTACGTCCGTCTGCGCGACGCTGTTGCCATTCGCGTCCTGCACATCGGCCCGCAGCGTATGCTCGCCACGAAACACGTCGCTGAGCGATACCTGCGTGCGCCCGCGCGTTAACTGCTGTACTTCCTGGCCGTCGAGGTACAGAAAGATCGTGTGCGTCCGCTCGATTCGCGGCCGGAAGCTCAGTGCCACATTGAGTTCGCCGCCGGTGTTCCAAAAAACCTCCTGCTGACCGGGACTGACGATTTCGAAACTGCGGTAGGTGAATAACTCTTCTTCTTCCGCTTCCGCATTCGTGCCGGCGCCTGGCGACCCGCTGCTCTGCATATCGCGGCGCGGAGGGGTCGAAAACGTCTGGGCGTTCGGAATCGTTATGACTTCGGCGCCCTCCTGGGGACGATCCGAGTAATGGACCACGCCGCTCTCATCGACCCAGCGAAAGACCTCAGCTGCGGATAAGGCGGCTGAGATCAGAAAAAGTAGCGAATATATGACTCGTCTCATCACCCGAGCATATCCTGCCTGGTTACGGAGAATCCAGTACGCCGCGAAACACTGTCCCGCAGCGCACCGAGTGCCGATTATGTCGCGTGACAACACCCAGTCGGGGCTGTTCCGCGACCCCTCAGAGGCTGTAGTACATCTGGAACTCGACCGGGTGCGTGCTCATGCGCAGCAGGGTGACCTCTTCGTTCTTCAACTCGATGTAGGCGTCGATCAGGTCGTTGCTGAAGACCTCACCCGCCAGCAGGAACTCGCGATCCGCGTCCAGCGATTCGAGCGCCTGATCCAGCGAGAATGCTACCGTGCGCAGCTCAGCTTCTTCTTCCGGCGGCAGGTCATACAGATCCTTGTCCAATGCGTCGCCCGGATGGATCTTGTTCTGGATGCCGTCGATCCCGGCCATCAGCATGGCCGTGAATGAGAAGTACGGGTTCCCCGTGTTGTCCGGGAAACGTACCTCGAGGCGGCGCGCTTTCGGGCTGGAGACGTACGGGATACGAATCGATGCCGAGCGGTTCTTCGCAGAATAAGCGAGCAAGGTCGGGGCTTCGAAGCCGGGCACGAGTCGCTTGTAGCTGTTCGTGCTGGCGTTCGTGAATGCACACAATGCCTTCGCATGATGCAGAACACCGCCGATGTAATACAGCGCCGTCTCCGACAGGCCGCCGTACTGGTCGCCCGAGAACACGTTCTCGCCGCCTTTGGTCAGCGACTGGTGAACGTGCATGCCGTTACCATTATCGCCGACGAGCGGCTTCGGCATGAACGTCGCCGTCTTGCCGTAGGCATGTGCGACGTTCTGCACGACGTACTTCAGAATCTGCACTTCGTCCGCCTTCTGCACGAGCGTGTTGAACAGAACGCCGATCTCAGCCTGACCTGCCGTCGCGACTTCGTGGTGATGAACTTCTACCGTCAGGCCCATATCCTCGAGTGCGAGACACATCGAAGACCGGATGTCATGGGTCGAATCGACCGGCGGAACCGGGAAGTAACCGCCCTTGATGCCCGGACGGTGACCGATGTTGCTGTCTTCCATCTCGGTGCCGGAGTTCCACGAAGCTTCCGTAGAATCGACTTTATAGTACGTCGTGTGCATGTCATGGTTGTACTGCACGTCGTCGAAGATGAAGAACTCGTTCTCCGGACCGAAGTAGGCATTATCTGCGATACCGGTCGACGCCAGGAAGTCGATGGCGCGCTTCGCCGTCGACCGCGGGCAACGCCCGTAAGCCTGGCCCGTGGCCGGCTCGATCACATCGCAGCGAATATTGACCTGTGCGTCGTCCGTGAAGATATCCACGACCGCTGTGTCCGAATCCGGCATCAGGATCATGTCGGAGTCATTGATGCTTTTCCAACCTGCGATCGACGAACCGTCGAACATCTTGCCTTCTACGAAAAAATCCTCGTCGACGACGCTCGCAGGCACGGTAACGTGCTGTTCTTTACCTTTGGTATCGGTGAAGCGCAAATCAACGAACTTGGCTTCCTTCTCTTTTATGAGGCTGAGTGCGTCAGCAACAGACATTGCATACCCTCCAGGGTGTTCTTGCTATACATCACGGCGGCGCCGAAGCCCGGAACCGTCACGTCCGAAAGCGCCCAACAGCGCGTTCAATCTCGTTTGCGTTAACCTGACAACTTTGCACGAACCGTACCGTCATACAGAATCGCGTAACTCCCTGATTGATAAGTATTCTTCTCGGAGCGAATCAGACGGGACGCACTATTGTAGTGCAAGCTGCCCGGCTTTTGCACCTCGCCGGAGCTCGGGATCCCGTCGAACGTCCACC
>SMVA01082310.1_pt1 | contig 17886 bp, 16 predicted proteins | sample 2456451 | NCBI WGS metagenome assembly SMVA01 (sample SAMN11095933, study PRJNA526329) | marine sediment metagenome | biome: Marine sediment; feature: Surficial sediment; material: Deep marine sediment; isolation source: Hadal surficial sediment | place: Pacific Ocean | collected 2014-05 | depth...
GACGCCCGAATATGTCATGTCGTCAGAAAAACTGTGTAGATCGGTTTCTGTGATGGCGCTGTCGCCCCAGTTCTCCTCGCTCGTCTCTTCGGGTTTCTCGCTCATCTCGCTTCCTGTTCGCCGGTTCGTGTGTTCGTGATCTCGGCGTTTCGGGTTCTGCGATTTGGCATTCGCCGCAGCGCTGCGAATTCAAGCGCGGATCCTAACAGGCTCCACCCGCACTGGCTCTCTCGGTCCCGGAAGGGGCGGTATTTTGCGCACACCTTGGCCCCGGAAGGGCGTATTTCGCGGAATCAGTGGCCGGGGCGAGAGCTACGGATCGACACGCTCAGCTCGGGCGTCGAAACGACCGAAAAGCTCCAAGATGCGAGTATTGATCGCCGATGACGATCGCCTCCAACGTTGCCTGCTCGAGACGTCGCTCTTGTCGTGGGGCTACGAGGTGACCTGTGTCGACAACGGAATGCGGGCCTGGGAACTCCTTCAGGGTGAATCGCAATTTTCCGTGCTGATCACCGATTGGATGATGCCAGAACTCGATGGTGTTGCGCTCTGCCGGAAGCTCAGGAGTGAGCCGCGTGATTTCTATCTCCCCGTCATCTTGATCAGCTCCCGAGAGGGCACCGAGGATCTGGTCGAAGGATTGAATTCCGGCGCGGACGCATTTCTGAACAAGCCCATCGATCCGGGACAGTTGCTCGCCCAGCTTCGCATTGCAGAGCGGATCCTGAAGCTCGAGGAGCGGCTTGCCGAGCAGGTTCGAGAGCTTCGCGAGGTCAATGGGCGGCTCGAGACGGGACTCGCCGCTGCTGCAACCGTTCAGTCATCGCTCCTGCCGGAAGTATCGCCAAAGATTCATGGGGTCGATTTCGAATGGAGCTACGAGGCTTGCGAGAGCCTTGGCGGCGACATGTTCAACATCTTCCGCCTCGATGAACGGCGGGTCGGGATGTATGTGCTCGACGTTTCGGGCCACGGTCCTTCGGCTGCTCTCCAATCGGTCACGTTGAGCCATGTGCTCACCCCGTTCGATCAGCAGGGCGGCATTCTCAAGCGCATCGGTGGGCGGTCGGGGCGCTATGAGGTTGCGAACCCGGTCGAAGTCGCGCGCCGGCTGAATCGCGAATTTCCGCTCATCGAGCGATCGGGGCAATTCTTCACTTTTCTCTACGCAATCCTCGACGTCGAAACCCGCATCGTCCGCTACGTGAAGGCCGGACATCCGGGCCCGATCGTGGTTTCTCGCGATGGCGTTCGCTGCCTCGAAAAGGGTGGCGGCATTCCGATCGGAATACAGCCGGACGCAGAATACGAAGAAGAGGAGCTGGAACTCTCGCCGGGCGACTGTCTGATCTTCTACACCGATGGCGTACTCGAGACGATCAACGTCCAGGGGGAAGCGTTTGGCTTGGATCGGACGATCCAAGCCATCACAGAATCGGGCGGCGGAATCGCCGAACGGGTTCGCGCGCTGCGTCTCAGTCTCGACGCGTTCGGCCGCGGTGAACCGCGTCGCGACGATGTGACGCTCGTCGGTCTCGAAGTCGACTGAATCGGAACGGCTCGATGCGTCGGGCGACTCGCTTCGCGTGAATCGGTCAAGAAGCCTGTGGGTCGTCGGGCACTCGAAGCCACGCGATCGTCGCACCCCAACCGCCCCGGTCGCCTGGCGCGTCCGCGAAGCGTTCGACTCCAGGATGTTTGAGTAGAAGGCGTTGAACGCGGTCCCGCTGTACGCCTTTGCCACGGCCGTGAATCAGGCGAACTTCCCGAAAGCGCTTCTCGATTGCGGCTTCGAGATATCCCTCGACGACGTCGGCGATTTCGCTCGGCCTGAAGAGGTGAAGGTCGATCGACTCTTCGATCGGAATCACGAACGGGTCGGGAAAAGGGCTTTCGGGGTCGATCGAGTCGTCGTTCTCGGGGTCCGTCATCGTGTGCTCCGGCGCGAGTCTACCGCGCCAGCGGAGCGTGGAGATGCGTTCAAAGGCCTCCGCGAAGCCGTTGGGAAGCCTTCTTCCGCTAAAGGGCGGCGCGGGATCGCCCGATTCGCGTCAGGCAGTGACTCGGTTGCTTGTCGAAGGGCGGCAGCCGGATGCGGCAGCGATCGTTTCCGCGCAACCCAGGGGGTCAAGTGTCCGAACTTACTTCAAAAACGACGCGAATCGGGGCCTTTGCGGCGAGTCTGATGACTCTGCTGTGGAGCGGAGCCCCGGCGATTTACGCAGACGAGGTCGCGGGCCAGGTCACGGCTTCGATTGATTCGGACCTCGGTGGGTCGATCGCCGATGGCGAACATCTGAGGGTGGGGGAGGACGCTGGGTGTTCGGTTCTGCTCGATGACAACGCTGTCGTCGAACTGTGCGGTCAGACGTCGATCGTGTTCGAGCGAGATCGCGCTTCGAATCGCAGGATCGTTTCACTCAGCAGCGGCGAGATTCGGATCGTCGTTGAGCCGCGGAATTTCGAGGAGCGCATCGAGATCCACACCCCGGCCGCCATCGCGACCCTGTTAGGCACGATTGTTCACGTTTCCGTCGATGCGAAGACCGGCGTGACGACCATTTCGTCCGCCCAGAGCAAGGTCTCGGTTCGCAGCGACGAGCCCGACGTGCGCGGGACGACCGTATTGGCGGCGGGCGACCAGGTGACCGTCCGACCCGGCGAAGCGCCCCCGGCAACGCCCAAACGCCTCGATCCCCAGGAGGTCTCTGAACTCGGCGGCTGCCTCGTCGATTTTCACGTCGCAGCGGCGGATCGAGACAGCCGAGAAAGCGGCGAGCGCGCGATGGATCGGCTCGCAGTGGTCGACGCGGTGAACGCTGGATCGCTTCCCCTCCCGCCTCCGCCCGATCGACCGCGCGGATCTTCCGGCGACGGCCTGGGTGATCTGCTCGATGGCCAGGAGGGTGTCTGCGTCGCGACGGACTGCGAGTCTAATTTCGAGCCGCACTCCGGTCGCGGCTCTCCGGGCAGCGAACAAGAGCCCCCGCCCGATGATCTCGGCTGACCTTCTAGGACGGACGAGCGGAATATCGCCGTCTGCTCGCGGGTCGCAGCCCCAAGAGCAAATGGGGGAGAGAAGTCCGGATTGAATTGGACGAGTGAAGTCAGGTTTGAGAACGCTCGAACACGGGGCGGTTGGAACGGGATGGAACGAACTCAGGCTCCGGGTTTTTGCTTCGAACCCGTCGTCCCTGTCGATTTTGTCTTGGTCTTGAGCTTCGTCGAGCGACCTCGTCGGATCTGACAATCCGATTCTCGGAGGAACTGAACCTTGCCCCCGATTCGACAGCTGACGATCTTGTCGTTCGAGTTGGTTTTGGCGGGCTCTTCGTCGACCGTCTCGCGCCACCAATCCGAGAGTTTGTCCTTCACGCCGGGTCCGGCGTTTTGGGCCCGCTCGGTCTCTTCGGCTGCTTCGGCCTTCGCGGCCTCTTCCGCGGCCTTCTCAATGCCCTTCTTCTTCTCTCTCCAGCCTACGGAGTGCTGCTCGATGAGGGCATCGCCCTTCCTGATTTCATCGGCGATGAAACAGCCGGAAAACCAGAGCGCTGACAGTAGAATAGAGGCGAGCCGGAACACCCCTTAGTCATCGGCAGAATCGAATACTGAGTAAAGAGGCAGGCCCGACAACTCGATTCCGGGGCAGAGCCGGGCGGCTTCTCTCAGCGCATCGGGATTGTCGAGGAATTCGTCCCAATAGGACCAGCTGCGACACTTTTTCGGGCGAGCTGCGTATATTCTGCAGCTCGTTTCGTTTCCATCCTCGAGGAACGGGTAGCGCCCCCCGCGCCCATCGATCAGTCGGTCACCGCGCGAGGTCACGTAGCGAGTCCTCACGGCTGCCTCGCTCATGCGCAGATGATCCGCAATTTGTTTTATGTCTGAAGGAGTCACGCGAACCTCGCCCTCAGGGCGCGCGCAACAGTTCCCGGAACGACGGCATCGCAAGCGAAAGGGAAAGTCTTGGCTGGAGTATGCCATCTGGGGCCTGCCGTCTCCTGTGGGCTGGAGACCACCGATCGTAGCGCTGCCCTCCACTCTGCGTTTTCATCCGCTTGAAAGAGTCGGGGTTCCCGCCAATAATCTGCGGGGCAACGGAGGACTCGTGGAAAGCGGCGCGCCCGGAAATCGAAACGCTGAGGAGCTCGCGCAGCTCTACGGCCGATTTGCGAGCAGCCCTGAAAACGTACCCCCCCCCTGGCGCGACCTCTTCGAAAACCTCGACCCTCGCGCACGCGGTTGGCTCGAAGCTCGAGCGGCTCGCGCAGCACCACCGACACGTGCTTCCGCAAAGAAGTCGGCTGCCGCGCCGCGCGACGATTACTCCGACGCGCGGGATTCCATGCGGGTGATGATGCTGATCCGCGCCTTTCGATTGCACGGACATCTGGAGGCGAATCTCGATCCGCTCCAGCTCGTGAACGTCGATTCGCATTCGGATCTCGATCCGCGTTCATACGGTTTCAAAGACCAGGATTCAGATCGCCCGATCTTCTGCGACGGTCACCTAGGCCTCGATGTTGCCACCCTGCCCGAGATCGTCCGCGCCGCGAGAGCGATCTACTGTGGAACGATCGGCATCGAATACCTGCACATCCAGGACCCCAACCAGAGGCAGTGGATCATGGACCGGATGGAAGGTGCGCCGGCTCGCGATCGCTTCGGCGCAGACCGGCGCCGGTCCATTCTCGAGTCTCTGACTGCCGCAGAAGCGTTCGAACAATTTCTCGCTCGGAAGTTCGTTGCGACGAAGCGATTCGGTCTGGAAGGCGCGGAGTCGGCGATTCCCGCGATGGAAGAGATCATTCGCCGTGGAGCGCAGCTCGGGGTCGAGGACGTGGTGATCGGAATGTCACACCGGGGACGACTCAATGTGCTCGCGAATGTGATGGGCAAACCACACGAAACGATCTTTGCCGAGTTTCATGGCCTGTCTTCGAAACCCGACGAGATCGGAGGCTCCGGAGACGTCAAGTACCATCTGGGCACGTCGAGTGATCGTGAAATCGACGGCAAGCGCGTACATCTCTCTCTAACCCCGAACCCGTCGCACCTGGAAGCCGTCAACACCGTCGTACTCGGCAAGGTTCGAGCCAAGCAAGACCTGTTGGGGGATCGGGAACGCAAGCGCTGCATGGGGATCTTGTTGCACGGAGATGCAGCGTTCGCGGGTCAGGGACTCGTGGCCGAAACACTCGAGTTCTGCGATCTCGAGGGCTACCGAACGGGCGGAACGATTCATCTGATCATCAACAATCAAATCGGTTTCACGACGAACCCGGTTGCCGCGCGAACCGGGCCCTACTGCTCCGACGTCGCGAAGGCCAACCAGGCTCCGATCATCCATGTCAACGGCGATGACCCCGAGGCGGTCGTAGAGGCAGCCGAACTTGCGATCGATTTTCGCCAGGAATTTGGAAAAGACGTGGTCATCGATCTCTTCTGCTACCGGCGCCACGGGCATAACGAGAGCGACGAGCCGGCCTTCACTCAGCCCATCATGTATCGGAAGATCGCCGCGCACCCGACTACACGAGCGATCTATGCGGAAAAACTCATCGGCGATGGTGTGATCACGCGCGAGGAAGCGGATGCGTCGACTGCGAACTACATCGAGCGCTGTGAGAGGGAATTCGCGGAGGCAGATCGCTATCAGCCGGACGAGGCCGACTGGCTGGAGGGCGACTGGTCGGGATTGGAGCCCATTCGGGGTTACGACGCGCATCGGGGCAAGACCGATGTGCCGATCGATGTATTGCGCGAGATTGGCGATGCACTCACCCGCGTACCCGAAGGCCTCGAAGTCAACCGCAAGATCCTGCGACAGCTTCGCGCGAAGCGAGACCGGATCGAATCCGGCGAGGGAATTGATTGGGGGACCGCTGAGGCGTTGGCCTTTGGGTCACTGCTCATCGAGGGGCACCGGGTGCGTCTCTCCGGCGAAGACTGCAATCGCGGCACGTTCTCCCACCGCCACGCTTCGTGGATCGATCAGCAGACCGAAGAGCGCTATCTCCCCCTCAACAACATTCGCGAGCGTCAACAAAAGATCGAGATCATCGACAGCCCGCTGAGCGAGTACGGAGCCCTGGCTTACGAATACGGTTACGCGATGGCTGAACCGGGTGCCTTGGTTCTGTGGGAAGCGCAATTCGGGGATTTTGCGAACGGCGCGCAGGTCGTCATCGATCAATTCATCGCCGCCGGCGAATCGAAATGGTTGCGAATGTCGGGGTTGGCGCTTCTGCTTCCCCATGGCTACGAGGGGCAGGGCCCCGAACATTCTTCGGCGCGCCTCGAGCGTTTCCTGCAGTGCTGCGCGGAGGACAATATGCAGGTCGTCAACTGCACGACACCCGCCAACTATTTTCACGCACTGCGTCGACAGCTTCACCGATCATTTCGAAAGCCGCTGATCGTGATGGCGCCAAAATCACTGCTTCGGCACAAGAAGGCGGTGTCGAGGCTTTCGGATCTGTCGAGTGGGACGCATTTTCACCGCGTTCTCTATTGCAACGAAGTGCCGAGTGAGTCCAGCGACGCGCGCCAGATCGTGATGTGCAGTGGTAAGGTTTATTACGACCTTCTCGAAGAGCGAGAGCGGCGAGGAATCACCGACGTTCATATTTTGCGCCTTGAACAGCTTTATCCGTTTCCAAGTGATGCGCTGAGCGACTTGCTCTCCCCTTATCGCCACTGTCACCTCGTTTGGTGTCAGGAGGAGCCGCGCAACATGGGGGCATGGACGTTCGTATCTGAGTTCATCGAGGAAGTAGTGGACGAGATGGGTTTCGCCGAGCCGGAACTTCGCTACGCGGGGCGCGCGGCAGCGGCTTCTCCCGCCACGGGTCTAGCCGATCACCACGTGCGCGAGCAGCGCGCGCTGGTCGATGAGGCGCTCGCGATCGGATTGGACCCCGTGGGTCGGATCGGAAGTCGAAAGGCGACGCAGAGGAAGTTCAAGAGACCGGGCTAGCGAAAGCCGGCGATTTGACGGCGAGCGCGAGAGAAAGAGGAAAATGGTGATCGATATCGTGGTACCAGCGCTCGGTGAGTCGATCACCGAGGGGACCATCGCAGCCTGGCTGAAGGCGCCCGGCGATGCTGTGGGGGTCGACGAGCCGCTCGTTGAACTCGAGACCGACAAGGCGACTGTGGAAATTTGCGCTCCGAAGGCGGGTGTGCTCAAGGAGATCCGAGTCGCGGCGGGTGAAGATGTCGAAGTGGGCGCCGTGATCGGTCAGATCGACGACTCGGCCGGTGCGGTTGCCGGAAAAGCCAGCCCGAAAGCCTCGTCGACCAAGGTGCCTCCGGCACCGAGGGCCGAGGTGGCGTCCGCGGCGGTTGTGGTGGCGGCTCCGGCGAGGCGTGAACTCGAATCGTCGAGTGATCTCGATCCAGTCGAAATCACGCGCAGCGGTCCCAATGGGAAGGTTACGCTCGGGGATCTGCTCGCGTTCGTGGGGCTGGCGCTTGCGGACGTGGACCGAAGTGGCCCCGCCGCCCGCAAACTCCTTGCCGATCACGGTATCGACCCGAGCGAGATTCCGGCGACGGGTCGCGACGGCCGCCTTACCAAAAAAGATGTGCAGCTTTTCCTCACAAACCGTGTATCTGAATCCGTGGGCACCGAAGCCTCGACCGTCTCGGCTCCGGTGGTAGACGATCCGCGCGTGAAGCGCGTGCGGATGACCCGCATGCGCCGAACCATCGCCGCGCGACTCAAGGAAGCCCAGAATACTGCCGCGATCCTCACAACATTCAATGAAGTCGACATGGGTGAAATCCGCGAGTTACGCACCCGCCATCGCGAAGAATTCGAAAAGAAGCACGGCGTCAAGCTCGGCTTCACTTCGTTCTTTGTCAAAGCGTGTGTGGCTGCGCTGAAGGAAACCCCCGCTGTGAACGCCGAAATCGACGGCAATGAGATCATCTACAAGAGCTATTACGACATCGGCATGGCGGTGAGTACCCCCAACGGGCTCGTGGTCCCCGTGATACGCGACTGCGACTCCAAGACGCCCGCGGCGATTGAGAGGAACCTCGGCGAGCTGGCGGAAAAGGCGCGAGAAGGAACGCTCGCTGTGGAGGAGATGCAGGGGGGAACATTCAGCATTACCAACGGTGGAGTCTTTGGTTCGCTGATGTCCACGCCGATTCTGAATCCGCCCGAGTCCGCGATCCTCGGCCTTCACAAGATCGAAGACCGCCCGATCGCGCGAGACGGCGAGGTGGTGATCCGCCCGATGATGTATCTGGCGCTGTCGTACGATCACCGCATCATCGATGGGCGCGAAGCGGTGATCTTTCTCGTCAAGGTGAAAGAGGGGTTGGAAAACCCCGAGCAGCTGTCCATGGAACTGGATGAACCCTGAGGTATCGATGAGCGACCCCGAATACGACCTAGTGGTGATCGGTGCTGGCCCGGGCGGCTACGTGGCTGCAATCCGAGCCGCACAGCTCGGCTTGAGGACGGCCTGTGTGGACAAGCGCGCCGAACTCGGAGGGGTTTGTCTCAACGTTGGGTGCATCCCATCGAAGGTGCTGCTCCATTCGTCGGAGCGCTTCGAAGAGGTGAAGGAGGGACTCGCCGCGCACGGTATCCGGTGCACGGGAGTCGAAGTCGACCTCGATGTCATGATGGCGCGCAAGGAAAAGGTGGTTGCGGAGCTGACCAAGGGGATCGATTTCCTGCTGAAGAAGAACAAGGTCGATCGCATCGTTGGAGCGGCGAGCATTGCTTCACCGGGAGAGGTCGCCGTATCGCTGGCCGATGGAACGACCTCCGCGTTGACGACGCGTAATATCTTGATTGCGACAGGCTCCGAGTCTTCGCCGCTCCCGGGCGTCGAGATCGATGAAAAGAAAATCGTCACTTCGACCGGCGCGCTCAGTCTCGAGCGTGTTCCCGAAAAGTTGATCGTGATCGGTGCGGGTGCCATCGGCCTCGAGCTGGGTTCGGTCTGGTCGCGCCTCGGGTCCGAGGTGACCGTTGTCGAATACCTGGATCACATCCTTCCCGGTATGGATCGCGAGATCAGCCGGCAGGCGCAGCGGGTATTCAAGCGACAGGGCCTCGACTTCCAGCTCTCGCAGAAGGTGACGGGTGCAGGCGTTGGCGCGCAGGGCGTGCGCTTGAGTGTCGAAGCCGTGGCGGGAGGCGAGACGGGCGAACTCGACGCGGATGTCGTGTTGCTCGCAATCGGGCGCCGACCTTACACCGAAGGTCTCGGGCTCGACACGGTGGGCGTGGCGCTCGACGAGCGGGGCTTCATCGAGGTCGATCATCGATTCGAAACCCGTGTTTCGGATATCTACGCAATTGGCGATTGCATTCCTGGCCCGATGTTGGCCCACAAAGCCGAAGACGAGGGGTCGATCTGCGCGGAAATCCTCTCGGGTCAGAGTGGCCACATCGATTACGATCGCGTGCCCGGAGTCGTCTACACCTGGCCGGAGATCGCGAGTGTCGGGAAGACAGAAGAGACGTTGAGCGAGCAGGGTGTCTCCTACAAAGTGGGAAAATTTCCGTTCTCAGCCAATAGCCGTGCCCGCGCGACCGGCGCGACAGACGGTTTCGTGAAAATTCTCGCGGAAGCGGACACCGACCGCGTAGTGGGCGTGCACATCCTGGGGCCGCTGGCCGGGGATCTGATTTCGGAAGCGGTGATTGCGATGGAGTTCGGTGCTTCCGCGGAGGACATTGCGCGCACCTGTCACGCGCACCCTTCGATGGGGGAGGCGATGCGCGAGGCGGCGCTGGCCGTGGGGGGGCGGGCGCTGCACATCTGATCGCGCCTGCTGTCTAGATCCGATTCCGCGCGCGGGATTCGCTGGGGCTTGTGTGGGCGACTAACGCTCGGGTTTCTGGTCGAGTCCGATGCGTCGCCCCGCTTGCGTCGGTCGAGGAAGCTTGAAGTGTACTTCGCCAAGTGCTTTGAGACGCTGGAGAATTTCGGGCGCCATGGGCGCCCCCTTCCGCGTCTTCCAGTCCACATGCAGTTGGATGATTTCGTTGGTCGCCGCGAGGTAGCCCTCTTCTCCATGCCACATCCGATGGAAGTAGTGGAAGCGCTTTTCATCGAAGTCGAGCAATTGCGTCGTGTAGCGGATGGGGTCTCCGCCAAGCATTTCGCGCAAGTAGCAGATGTGCGCTTCGAGCGCGAAGGCCGCGACTCCGTGCGCTTGCCTGTGCGTTTCGTCGAATCCCATATGGTCGAACCACATGTCCGTCGCCCAGTCGAACGCGACCACGTAATAGCCGAGATTCATATGCTGATTTTCGTCGATCCACGCGGAGCGCACGTGATCGCGGCATTGGTCGAAGGGGGCGGTCACAGCGTCCATCACGCGCCCCCTCCGGGTTCGCTCGAGGCAGGTCGATTCCGTTGTCCGGGGGCACCCGGCCTGGGGCGATTTACTGCTTGGATCAAAGCGGGTCTGCCTCATTGCCGAAAGGGGCGTACTTAGTGTATCTCGTCACCTGAGCAACGGCTTCTGCCGGAGCGAGCGGGCAAGGCATCGCGATTTCCGGGCCGCGGCGCCGCAACTGATTGGGGGATGGAACGTTGTCAGAACGACATGATTGCCAGCGTATTGCACTTGGGTGCAGAGCGTTCATGCGGCTGGATTGCAGGGCGCTATTTCGAACCGCGACCCTTTGCGCGGCGTTCACCGCATTCTTATTTTTCGGATTGTCCGCACAGGCGGATGAGATCGAACCCGAGCCCGCATACGAATCCGAATCCAAGCCTGCGCCGAAGGCCGCGGCCAAGCCGGTACCCGTTTCTGAGCCGGCATCGGACCCGGAGGGTTGGCATCTCGCGCCGAATATCGGATGGAAGCAGGGCGACCACAGCTTAGACATCCACTTCAATTCGAGGGCCCGCTGGGAGCGCTGGGAGGCGAATCGGAATAATGGCGACAACATCTATGCGTTCCGGACCCGACTCTCGGTCGACTACGTGTGGAAAGATCGACTCCGGCTGTTCGCCGAAGGACAGAATGCAGTCGTCTTCGATCTGGACAGCACCCCGAACGGCGCGGCTGGCCTCTACCGGGCCAATGCCCACAACCCCCCTTCGAGCAGCGTCAATAGTATTCGGCTTCGCCGGCTCTTCGGAGAGGCGCGTCTCGACTCCGAAAACTGGTTGCGCGTCGGCCGCCAAGATCTCAAGAACGCGAGCGCGATCCGCTACGAAGAGGAAAACTGGACGTACCTGAAGGACAAGCGCCTCAGTCAGCGCCTCGTGGGAGGAGTGGATTGGGCCCACGGTGAGCGCAGCTACGACGGTGTTTCCGGGCGGGTGGAGCAGGATGGGCACGTGCTGCACTTCTACGTCGCGGAGCCCACGACAGGCGTGTTCGAAATCGATCGCGGTTACAAGCGCCAGAAGAACGTGATCTTTGGTGGGCTGGACTGGACGATCGAGCGGGGTACCTGGCTCGAAAATACCGAGCTGGGTGCGTTTTTCGTCGGTTACTCGGATGATCGCGACGCACAAAAGGTCACCGGGTTCTTTGGCGAGGTCAAAGCTTATACGTTTGGTATATCGATGCTGGGCGTCTACCCCATTGGTCCGGGAAGCCTCGATGTGCTCCTCTGGGGTGCGGCGCAAGTCGGTCAATACATGGACTCGATACCCGGTGGAAGCACGATGCCCACGGGAGTCCAGAGACTCGATCAGGTGGCTGGGGCTGGAATCGCGGAAATCGGCTACCAGCTTCCGGACGTCTGGGGGAAGCCTTGGCTCCGAACCGGTGTCAATATCGCGTCGGGCGACAGCGATCCGGACGACGGCGACCGCAACACCTTCTTCAACATCCTGCCCACCAACCACCTCTATTATGGCTATGCGGATGCGTTGGCGTTTTCGAACCTGATCGATCTCATGGTTCAATTGAAGCTATCCCCGCTGCCGAAGCTCGGTCTCGAACTCGTCTTCCATCAATTCTGGCTCTACACGCAGAATGACTTCCGCTACTTCGGATCGGGCGCCTACGCGAAGCGGTCGTTGGGGTTCAGCCGCACGGCTTCGAACGGCTCGAACAATGTTGGCCAGGAAGTCGACTTCGTGATGAACTACCAGGTGAACGAGCACCTGGGGCTGATGGCTGGCGTTGCGCACCTCTTCGGCGGAAACGTCTTGAGCCGTAACGCGACACTTCCAGATAAGGATGTCAACTGGGCGTTCTTCCAGGCGGCATTCAGCTACTGACGCTGGCACTTGCGCCGATTGGGTGAGCGGGGGAAATCGTCCCGCTCACCTGCTTCGCATTCCGACCAGACCAGTCGACTTCGTGGAGCGAGCATGAAGCAAGCAGAAGATTCGGAGTTTGGCCGGTTCGCCATCCTGCTAGGCACACTCGCGACCTTCATGTGCGTTCTGCCCTTCATTTCAGAAGCGGGAGCCGGCGCCATCATTTTGCGCTTCGCAACGGCGTTTCTACTGCTTGCGGCGGTCTACTCGGTCAGCGAGAAGCGCTTTCATCTCGTCGTGGTGATCGCGTTGGCGTTGCCAGCATTGGTTGCGCAGTTCGTGCCGTCCCTGCTAGGCGAATCTTGGACATTGATGTTGAGGATGGGGATGAGTGCAGTAGTCCTCGTCTACATAGCGATCCTGATTTCCGTTTTTCTCGTGCGTCAGGATCGTGTCTCGGCGGACATGATTCTCGGTGCGATCAACGTCTACCTGTTATTCGCGATCTGCTTCATGTTCATCCACGCATTCGTGGAGCTCGCCAGGCCCGGTTCCTATCTCTATCACGGAGAGAGCCTCAGTTCGGTCCTCAAGGGCCACCCCGAGGTCGACGCACTTGCCTTTCTACTCTATTTCAGCGTAGTGACCCTGACGACGCTGGGTTACGGGGACATTACCCCGGCGTTTCCCGCAGCACGGATGCTGTGCTCCCTCGAGGCTGTGATCGGACAGCTCTTTGTTGCGGTATTCATCGCGCGAATGGTTTCTCTTCAGATCGGCGGAAAATCGCGGTAATTCGCGCACGCAGTCTCGCCGAGACGTCGGAGTGTGCGACGCCGTTTTGCGGTAAATCAGCGTACCTAGCGCCGCATCGCGGTGGGTCAGCGTACGCGGCGTCGCATCGCGGTGGGGCAGCGTACACGGCATCGCGCCAAGCCAGGGTGTGCGACGTCATTACCTGGAAGAGGTAGGGTGCTAGCGTTATGCGAACTCAAACCGGGGGACCCCCATGAACGGAGTGCTTCGACATCTTGCCATCTGGCTGTTCGTGGGCCAGTTGGGCTTCGTCCCGCTGGTGGCGCTTGCCGAGCAGCCCTCAGCCGGTGATGCCGATCGGGAACGAATGAAAGCGGAGGCGCGAGCCGAGGATCTCAAGGAGGTGTTGGCCGAGCTGAAGCTCGCTGGCGATTTCCTGGCTGAACAGCAAAGCCTCTATTTCGAGGCTGTTCTCGCCTACGATGTCGTTCAGGTCAACGACCAGAAGCTCGAGTTTGGCGGCAACCGCAAAATTACGCTGCGTCGTCCGGACCGGGTGAAGGCGGAGGCCGAGTCTCGCGAGGGCAAGAAGGCGACGCTCTTTTTCGATGGAAAATCGATTTCCATCGACCTTCCCGACGAGAACGCCTACGTGTCGGTCGAAGCGCCGGGATCCGTGGAGGCGGCCTTTGATTACCTCGCGGATGACCTCGGAGTGCCGACTCCACTCGCCGACCTGCTGTCCGATAATTTCTATCTGGACATCGCCGACCGCATCGTGACGGGCTTCATCGTTGGCGAATCGAAGGTCGGCAATTTCGATTGTGTGCACGTGGCATTCAGCACCGAAGACATCGATGTGCAAATGTGGATCGAAGACTCGGACCGCCCGTTGCCGCACCGCATCTTGATTGCGTTTCGAGAAGCACGAGGGGAGCCTCAATTTCGGACCCAACTCTCGAATTGGAACCTGAAGCCAAAAACCCCGGACAGCCTCTTTGTGTTCGTGCCGCCCGAGGGCGCGGAGCGAATTCCGATCGCAGCCGCCATCGCCGAGGTCGCTGAGGCCGCAGAGGACGCTCGGTCGAGCCAGGAGGACAACTGATGTCGCACAAGCAGCTTCGACGAATTGCGTGGTTGGGTGTGTTGTTGGGAATTTTGTTGTTGGCAATCGACGCCGTTGCTGGTCGCGGTCGCGGCGGCGGAGGTCGCGGTGGTGGAGGGCGCGGAAATATTTCACGAAGCGGGCCCGCGATGGGCGGTTCGATGCGGCATAGCGGGACTGCGTCGCGCGGGGGATTCGGAGGATCATCTCGCGGCAGTCGAGAGCGCTATGGCAGCTCGAATCGACCGAGCACTGGAATGCAGACGCGCCCCAGTCAGGGAGATCGGCGACCCAGTGAGGGGGATCGCCGTCCCAGCCAGGGGGACCGTCGTCCGGGGCAAGACGGTTCGAACGATCGCTTCGACGATCGCCAGGACGGCCTCAACGATCGCCAAGATGATCGCCAGGATTTCATCACCGACCGCCAAGAGGATCGCCAGAAGTACGGCAACAATGCGCGCAACGAATATTATGAGCACCATGGCGGATACTCTGAATTTTACGAGGATCGCTGGAAGTACGCGGTCGGGGCGAGTCTGACAGCCGCGACATTTCGCGCGCTCACGTGTACGCCGACGACCGTGATCGTTGGCGGTGTGAGCTACTACCAGTGTGGGTCCTCGTGGTACAACCGGGCCTACTCGGGGGGCAGCACGACATACGTCGTCATCAACGCCCCGCCGGGGTATTGAGAACGGTCTCGGAGGCAACGGATCGTACCCCGACGATCGGAGCCAAGTCGGCCTTGTTTTTGCGAAGTTGGGAACGCTGGGTGCGCTTCGTGCCGGCGCTTCTGCTGGTTGGCGTTGCCGTTCATCAAGTCTTTCTCGCGAACACCGCGGGCATGTCACCCTGGTCGGGCGGTGGCTTCGGGATGTTTTCGACAACAGACGCCGGTGCAGCTCGCCATCTACACGCATTCGTGATGCGACCCGGAATCCAGCGCGAAATCCGAATCCCAGCGGCGATGAAGGACTGGGAGCGGCGGGTCGTCACGTTACCTTCTGACGCGAATTTGCGCGAGTTTGCACTCGCGCTGGCAGATCTACCGACACCGGATCACGGCCCCGCAACGGCGGTTCGCGTTCAGGTCTGGCGCACGGAATTCGACCCGATTGGTCTCGTGCCGATCGGCCGTATTCACCGGTCGCTCGAAGTTTCTCTACAACCGTGACGGATCGTCTCGGAAACGTCGCACGCGCGCGAGGCCTGCTGGCCCAGATCGATCCGATCGACCTGGCACTTCGGCTCACCCTGCTCGATCTACTTCTCCGGCCGATCGGCGATTGGAATGTTCGGCCCGCGATACTCGCGATCGCTGCTGCGGGGTTGTTGGTTCCGGGTTGGCTGCGTAAGCCGCCGCTCTGGTTTGCGCTGGCGGGTCTCACGGCACTGCGTGCTTGGACGGATTGGCCGCTCGCGGACAATCACGCCTACCTGATCAGTTATTGGTGTCTCGCTGCGGGCATATCATTGACCGTGAAGGACACAGAGGCCTGCCTCGGGCTCAATGGTCGCCTGCTGATCGGTTTGGCATTTGCGTTTGCGGTGATCTGGAAACTGCTGCTCTCGCCGGACTTCCTCGACGGAACCTTCCTGCGCGTGACCATGTTGCAGGACCCCCGGTTTGAAAACTGGACGTTGCTCTCGACGGGGCTTTCGTTCGAGGAACTCGAAGCTCAACGCGCATCGTTGGCTCGGCACCTTGATTCGCCCCCCTACGACGCGGCGCCCGGACCGGAGCTTTCGGCGCGCTTTTCCCAGATGGCGACCGTGACGACGTTGTGGACCGCGGGGATCGAGTTGGCACTGGCGGCCGCTTTTCTCTGTTGGAAAGGCGCCTTGCTTTCACGGGTGCGTCACACGTTGTTGATCGTTTTCTGTGTGACGACGTATGCGGTTGCGACGGTCGATGGTTTTGGCTGGTTGTTGATTTCGATGGGAGTTGCACAATGTGGGCCGCAGCTCGTCAGGACGAGGGCTCTCTACATCGCGAGCTTTGCGCTGATACTCGTCTACCGCGAGGTGCCGTGGGCTCGACTGCTTGCCGACGTTGTCGGAGTAGCTGGACCCTAGCGGGTCCATCTCCTGGATTCGTCAGCGACGCAGCGCGATCCCATGGACGGGATCGCGCTGCGGGTCCATTCCGGCTTTCGGGCCGGCTGCTTCTGAACGGATCAGTCGCCGAGCGCGCTTCCAACGGCGTCACCAGCGGCATCTGCAGCAGCGTCGGAAGCGATTTGCTTCGCCTCCGCCTGTGCCTTTGCCAGGGCCGCCTGGACGTCGGCACTGTCTGCGTCGATCGATGCCGCCTCGACATTGCCCTGCTCACCCTCGATGATCTCGACCTCGACTACATCACTGGCCGGCACGGCCACCGAAACTGCCGGTGTATCGGAGCCGCTGCCGATGGCTCCCGTGTCGGACTCCCCGGCGCCACAAGCCAGCAAACCCACTAGCGAAATTGCGAACAAAATCTTTGACATTGTAAACCCCCTCCGATGGGTATGGCGATTTAACCACACCTCGGTGTAGTTTGGCCCTCCGGCGAATTCTCGACGCGGAGGTACCTCTCGACTGCTAGGTTATCATGAATTCAGTCGATCTGGGAAAATGTGCATTAGGCGCAATATCGGCTGAAACCGCCACTACCTGGTCCAATGAGATCCCCCAATGGATGTTCCCGGCGGGGCACGCGATTGGGCAAATCGGGAGTGCATCTCGCAGACTCGATACCCGCGGGCGCAAGACAATTCAAACCACTAGAAAACCCTGAATGTTCCACGACTTTGGCTCTCAACGGAGGCAACACATGCGAATCAAAATAGGACTCCTGCTGCTGGTTGCAATTTTTGCTGCTGGCTGCACGGCAAGAACCCTTCCATCTCAGCAAGCGCTATCGGTAACCCCGGTGCAGTTCGCCGCGAACGAGCAGCGGGTTCCGAGCCAGGCTGTTGTCATCGCCGACTCGTCGGGAACGACGTACATGGCCGAAACTTTTCCCCACGTGAAGGCGCTGGCCCAATCGTTCGTCAAGGCGATGCCTGAGGGGAATACCCGAGCCAAGGTTTCCGGTAATTACGATGCAACACTGATCGGCTTTGGAGGTAAGGATCGGATCGTTTCGCCGCTGGCTCCCTTCAACCGAAGTGCACTCGGCAGCAAGGCAGACAGTCTGCGGATTCTCGGCGACATTCACGGCTACGGGGGTGAGACTCCGTTCCGCGACGTGTTCGCCGAAGTCCAGGAAGCCCTCAAGAGCAAGACCGGCAACGCCGTAGTGGTGATCTTCTCGGACGGTCTGCCGGACGTAGAGGGCGAGGCGATGGACGCCGCGAAGGCGTTGGTCGAGAGCCATTCGGGCGACTTGTGCTTCCACACGGTTCACGTTGGCGACGACGAAGACGGCGCGCGGTTTCTGAAGACCGTTTCTGCGCTGACGCGTTGCGGAAGTGCGCGAGAGATGGCGGACGTCTGGAATGCGAGCAATTTCATGAAGTTCACCCACGATGTCTTTGCCGGCGCGGCTTCGGCACCGGATGCCTGCGCGGGGCGAATCGTTTTGCGCGGCGTCGAGTTCGCGTTCAATAAGGCCGAGCTCACGGGTACGAGTTCTGTGATTCTCGATGTTGCCGTCGATCAACTGAAGAGCTGCCCGGGAATCCCGATGGAGATCGATGGACATACCGACTCGGTCGGACCTGAAGACTACAACCAAAGACTGGGGCAACGGCGCGCGGAAGCGGTGAGGGGCTACCTCGTAAGCAAGGGCCTCAGCTCGAGCCGACTCACGGCGCGAAGCTATGGCGAGACTCGCCC
>SMVA01183617.1_pt1 | contig 17879 bp, 18 predicted proteins | sample 2456451 | NCBI WGS metagenome assembly SMVA01 (sample SAMN11095933, study PRJNA526329) | marine sediment metagenome | biome: Marine sediment; feature: Surficial sediment; material: Deep marine sediment; isolation source: Hadal surficial sediment | place: Pacific Ocean | collected 2014-05 | depth...
AAGAGCCTTAATTTTATCGTACGTCTTAACGGCAAAGATGCTTTCGGTCGGCGGCGGCATCGGGCGATTGTGCAGGCGCCAAGATCTTTGCCGCGCATCATCAAGTTGCCACCGGAACTAAGTGAAGCCGGTCGTGAAGACTATGTTTTCCTCTCCTCCATCATCCACGCCCATGTCGACGACCTGTTTCCCGGACTGACACTCGAGGGCTGTTATCAGTTCAGGGCGACAAGAAACAGCAACCTTTATGTCGATGATGAAGAAGTGGATGATCTGGTACGCGCACTTGAAGGCCAGCTCGCAGCCAGTCGCTATGGCGCAACGGTGCGACTGGAGATAAGCAAGGAATGCCCACAGGATTTGTGTGATTTCCTGCGTGATCACTTCTCGCTCGATCAGGCAGATATCTTCCTTGTCGACGGGCCTGTCAACCTTAATCGCCTCGCAACGGTATGCGACATGGGTACGCGCCCCGATCTTTGTTATCCGCCATTTACACCGGGAGTTCCGGCGGTACTGAGAACCGACCGGCTTATTTTTGACGTCCTCAAAAACAGGAATATCCTGCTGCACCACCCGTTCCAGTCTTTCGCCCCGGTCACAAACTTCATCGCCTCGGCCGCCAGCGATCCTGACGTGTTGGCAATCAAACAAACCTTGTATCGCACCGGCTCGATCTCACCAATCGTCGATCACCTGGTCCGGGCTGCGCGGGCGGGAAAAGAAGTTACTGTCGTGATCGAACTGATGGCGAGATTTGACGAGGCTGCCAACATAACGCTCGCAAACAGGCTGCAGGAAGCGGGTGCGCACGTTGTTTATGGCCTGGTTGGCTACAAGACACACGCCAAGATGGCCATGGTTGTCAGGCGCGAGGGGAAAAAAGTTTGCCGCTACGTACACCTGGGCACTGGCAACTATCACAGCGGCACGACGCTCGTTTACACGGATTACGGCTACTTCAGCAGTAGCCGAAAACTCGGCGAGGATGTGCACAAGATTTTTATGCAACTAACGAGCCTGACCGCGGCCGTGGATCTCGACCGGGTGCTAACCGCGCCATTTTCTCTTTTCGATGAACTCATCAGAAGAATTGAGCGTGAAATGGCCAATGCCCACGAAGGCAAAGAGGCCCGCATTATCGCGAAAGTGAATTCTTTGATAGAGTCACAGATCATTAACGCGCTCTACCAGGCATCTCAGGCGGGCGTAAAAATTGACCTGATCGTTCGCGGTATTTGTTCATTGCGTCCCGGTGTCGCAGGCCTGTCAGAAAACATCTCCATTCGTTCGATTGTGGGCCGCTTCCTGGAGCACTCGCGCGTTTATTATTTTCTTAACGATGGCGATGAAGAATTTTTCTGCTCCAGCGCTGACTGGATGGATAGAAACTTCTTTCGGCGGACGGAGACTTGTTTCCCGATTCGGCAAAAACCCCTCAAGCAACGGCTAAAGAAGGATCTGGAACTGTTTCTTGCGGACAATTGCCAGGCATGGGAATTGCGTGGTGATGGTTCTTACAAGCGGCTTACTCCAGGAAAAGACAAGCCGGTCTCGGCACAGCAGACGTTTCTGGCCCGGCTTGCATCGACGAGTTAGTTCGTACTTTTCTGGCTATATCGCCCGCTGAGCGTAGTAATTTCGCCCGTGCCGATAGACGGATCCGGCGACGTTTAATCGATCTTAACTATCGTACGGCGGGCTCCTACAAAAACGTCAGATCGTAACCAACCTGCCCAAGATAATTCTTCTCCCGTTCCAGATCGGTAATCGTCAACGGATTGACATCCAACCAACCCTGCGGAAAATTCAGCCTGATACTGCCTTCCGCAACTGCGATCTGAATTTCCGGAAGCTCAAGCGAACTGCGGCTGCGATTCAGCAAGACCGCCAGCCGCTGCAAAATCGCCAGGCGCAACGCTGGCCTGTGCCAGGCCGTGGGCAGTTGCTGCAACTTAATTTGATCGACGCGTTGCCTTTGCGTTGCGATCAGGAACGCCAGAAACATTTGCTCTGAGCGGGGAAAGCCCGGCAAATCCGCGTTTTCAACGATGTAGGCGCCGTGCCTTTGAAAGCCACTGTGGGAGATATCAAGACCGATCTCATGCAGGTGTGAGCCCCACTGCAGCACCTTCGCCACCAGTGATGAACCCAGCTGCCATGGTTCGGCACACTGCTCTAGAAGTCTCGATGCCATTGCTGCAACGCGTGCCGCCTGAGCCTGATCGACGTTGTAGCGCAGTGCGAGTGCCTGCACGCTTCTTTCGCGGGCATCTTCATGCTGCAGTCGGCCGAGGTGATCGTAAAGAAGCCCCTCGCGCAACGCCCCATCAGAGATCCTTAAGCGATCAATACGTAACACTTCCATGAGCTCAACCAGGATCGCCAATCCACCTGGCCACACCTGGGCACGGCGATCTGATAACCCTGGTAAGGACAGATCAGAAATATGGTCGAATTCAAGCACCTTCTCTATTAGTTTCTCAACGACGCCTGGCAGCAAGTCGTTGGACTCTATGATGCCCAGCTCTCGCGCTACTGCTTCAGTTGAAATAATCGTGCCCGAAGTTCCGATCGCCTCGATTTCCAGCGTGTCGCGAAAAAATGCTTTTATGGGCCTTAACTTGAGCCGTGCAGCAAGACGCGCCGCGGAAAAATTCTGTTCATTTATGTCGCCGTTGACGAAATACTTTTCCGTTATCACAACACATCCCATATTCAGGCTTTCAAGCGCACTCGGTTTGGCTGCCTGCCCTAGTATCAACTCGGTGCTGCCACCGCCGATGTCCAGGACAAGTCGCAGACCATCTGTGGGCGGCAGGCTGTGTGTAACGCCTTTGTAGATAAGACGGGCCTCCTCGATACCGGAGATCACGTCAATCGGAAACCCAAGCGCCGTTTCGGCTTCTTTGCGGAAAGCCTTGCTGTCACTGGCACGGCGCAGCGTACTGGTGCCGGCGGTCCGTACGCGGGAGGCCTGCATGTCACGCAAACGCTCACCAAAGCGGGACAGACACTCCAGCGCCCGGAGTTTGGCGGTTTCTGTCAGCGCGCCGTTAACCGTCAGGCCTTCGGACAGGCGTACGGTTTCCCTGAGGCGGTCAATAATCGCGAGCTGACCATGGCGCAACTCGCCGACGATCATGTGAAAACTGTTGGAGCCCAGGTCTACAGCGGCGAGAACTTCGGGCGAGATTTCCGGACCGGTTGAATCGACAGTAGAATCTGCGGAGGTGTTACTTATTGTACCGGGCCTTGTGAATTTCCCTGGGAAGGTAAATTAGCGCTTCAGGTTATACAGAAAACGAAGAACCGCAACCGCAAGTCGTCGCTGCGTTCGGATTGCGAATAATAAATTGCGCACCCTGCAGGTCTTCCTTGTAATCGATTTCTGCACCCATCAGGTACTGCACACTCATGGGATCGACCACCAGCGTTACACCCTGGTTTTCGACGCTGGAGTCGCCCTCTTCCGTTTTTTCGTCGAACGTAAAACCGTACTGGAATCCGGAGCATCCACCGCCCGAAATAAATACGCGCAGCATCAAATCAGGATTGTCTTCTTCCTGTATCAATTCGTGCACTTTTTTTGCGGCCGCGTCCGTGAAAATAATCGGCGGCGGTGCAGCCGACGAACCTATGACCGGGGTATCAGTATTCATAATTCAAAAATCCACTTATGTAAGCAAGCTGGCGCTTAACCTATTGTAACCGCCTTTACCGGTGATTCGACCCCATCGCCGGATTTTTCGAGCAATGGCACCTGACCAGCAGGTTGATGGACCAGTTTGCCATTAATCTCGGCACCGATCGCCATTTCGATCAGATTATAGTACACATTGCCGATCACCCTCGCAGTTGGGCCCAGTTCGACTCGCTGGCAAGCAACGACGTCACCGCGCACTATGCCATGCAACACGAGATAGGGAACCGAAACACCACCCTCAATACTACCATCTTCGGCGATGCTCAGAGACGAGTTGCTATCCGGATCCGCACTAATGTTGCCTTTTACGGTTCCGTCTATATGACAGCCGCCGGCAAAGTGAAGGTCTCCATCGACTTTCGTATTTGCTCCGACCAATGTGTCGATGACACCGCTACTACGTTGTTTACGGCCAAACATGTTATGTCACTCCCTGCTTTAACTCAGCGCTGATTGCCAGAGAAAACTCTGCTTCACACTCGCGATTGACTTGGTTCGCGATTTTACTTCGATATTGATTTTCTCCGGTGTAAATCCGGCAGGCAATATCAGCACGCGATCGAAATCCTGAAAATATCTGAAGGCGAACGGCCAGTTGCTCTTGGCGTCGGTTGGCAACAATTCCTTCAGGCTGTAGGTAGTCGCCACTCCGTCCTGAGAGCCCTCAAGGCTGAATTTCACTTCGCCTTTGACGCTGCGATCGTGCTGCATAACCTGCACCAGCACCAGCCGCATATGAAATTGTCGTTCATCCTTACCCCTGGTAACTTTAAAATCCTGAACCCTTAGCCCGCGCCCTCCGTCAGACGGCGATACGATGCCACGATAAAATGCGATCGCGTCGCGCTGCTCCTGAATCTTTCGCTGTAAATCGATCAGGTCGGCCTCCACTACCTTGTAGGCTTCCTGGTCAATCTCACGATGTGTTTCTAACAGCGCGATCTCCTGTTTGAGGACAGAAATCCGATTTTCAAGACCGTCTATTTCGCTGTTATAGCCCTGCTTTTCTTCAATCGCATCGGCGATATTGTAATTGGCCTGAATGCGACCAAACTCGAACACCAGGTAGACGCCGACCACAATGGCAACCGCAATCGCTGCACGCATGATCCAGCTGCGGCCCGTTCCAGGCATGTAGGATTGTGGCTTCATGGCAAATAGTCGGTTTTCTACTCCATCCAGAAGCGTTATGTTACGCGGAGACCCAATTAAACAGAAGTGCGGCAGGTCACGGAATTGGCTAAAAGACGCAATTTTGGGTCGATTTTGGACGTATTCGAAATTTAAGGAGAACGGCTGAATGCTGCTAGGTACGGGATATTTGTGGGTCAAGGCGCTGCATATCGCCTTCATGGTCACCTGGTTCGCCGGACTTTTTTACCTGCCACGGCTGTTTATCTACCACGTCGAGTCGTCCGCAGAGGCTGATCGAGAGCGTTTTACGGTAATGGAGCAGCGCCTCTTTATCATTATGACGATCGGCGCCGTATTGACCACACTCTTTGGCCTGGCACTCTTGTGGTCAAACCCGGCGTTGCTAGCGCAGGGCTGGTTCAATCTCAAACTGTTGTTGCTGGCAGGACTGTTGGTCTATCACATCCGATGTTATCGATGGATCCAGAATCTCAAGACGGGGCAGCTGCCGACAGATTCCAGGTGGTTGCGCTGGTTTAATGAAATTCCCGTCGTATTCTTACTGGGTATTATTTGTCTCGCAGTCGTCAAACCCTTCTGAGTCATTTGCGGCACTTTCTTTCTTTGCTTTGGCCAAATCTTTGTCGAAGTCCGCGTGCCAGCGCTTGGGCCACCACCTCGGCCGAGGCGGCAAGCCATCCGGATAGAGATGTGGTCCGAGTTCGTGTAACGCACGCACATAAACGCGTCTTTTGAAATAGATGACCTCGGTTACCGGGCGCCAAAACTCAACCCAGCGCCAGCGATCAAACTCTGGCGTCTCGGAGCGATCGAAACGAACGCGATCTTCGGTAGAGGTAAGTCGCAATATGAACCAGCGCTGCTTTTGGCCTATGCACAACGGCATACTGTGCCGGCGTACGAATTTTTTTGGTAACCGGTAACGCAACCAGTCGCTGGTCGTTCCAAGAATCTCTACGTCTGCTTCAGTCAGCCCCACTTCTTCGTGCAATTCACGATACATGGCTTGCTCAGAGCTCTCGCCCTGCATCATCCCACCCTGAGGAAATTGCCAGCCTTTGCTGCCGACCCGGCCCGCAAGCAACAGTTTGCCCTCGCCGTTACAAAGTATGATGCCGACGTTGGCGCGAAATCCCTCTGAATCGATGTGATCGGTACTCATGTTGTACTCAACAGCATGTGCTAATTTTCCACTATTCAGACAGCCTGTCCAGATGCAGACACCAATCAATTACAATGATCGCATGACCGAACAGGCGCTAACCGGCAAAATAAGCGGAGATCAGCAGTGATACTGGTCCGTCCGCAGCTGCTTTTTCCAGCGCTGATCGCCCTGTCTGTATGCGCGGCCGTCATTGCGCTGGGATCAGGCAGCGCCGATATCAGTGCGCTTGAGGTCTGGCAATCGCTGGCAGGGACAGCCCCGGATAACATCCATACCCTGGTCATCGGCCTCAGGCTGCCACGCGCTTTGACAGCCTTTGGTGTTGGCGGACTGCTTGCTGTCGCTGGCGTGCTCATGCAGGTTCTGTTGCGTAATCCGTTGGCCGAACCTTATATTCTTGGCACATCCGGTGGTGCCGCCGTTGCTGCATTACTCGCCATGACGTTCGGCCTTGGCGCGACACTGGTTGATTTCGCGGCATTTGGCGGCGCAATGGCAGCGACCGTGCTGGTCTTTGCCATTGCTCAGGGCAGCGGCAGCTGGACGCCAACCCGGTTACTGCTTACCGGTGTCGTGTTGGCAGCGGGCTTCAGTGCTGCAACAACTTTGTTGCTTGCGCTTAGTCCTGATCAGAATCTGCGCGGCATGCTGTTCTGGCTAATGGGCGATCTGAATTACGCCTATACCCCGGCCCGCAGTTTGTGGCTGCTGGCCGTGATTACGCTCGCCGGAGTTATCGCAGCAAGGCATCTGAATGTTCTCGCGCGCGGCGACCTGCAGGCTGCGATTGTGGGTTTGCCGGTGGCAGGTTTCAGGCTGATCATCTTCGCGGTGACGGCGCTTGCAACCGCAATTTCTGTAACAACAGTCGGCGTAATCGGTTTTATTGGTCTGGTGGTGCCGCATCTCATCCGCATCGTGGCCGGCAGCGATCACCGCATTGTATTGCCGGCATCAGCACTTGCCGGAGGCGCATTGCTGGTACTTGCCGACACGCTGGCCAGAACGCTGCTGGCGCCACGGCAACTGCCGGTGGGTGCGCTTACCGCGGCGCTCGGCGTGCCGTTGTTTTTGCTGTTGATGAGCCGCTCACGGCGAGCTGGGTAGTTCTGCAACGTTGAGAATCGCCCGTGCCGATAAACGGACGATCAGAGAATTCGGAATGTGAATCAATCGCCCGCTGGGCGTAGTAATTTCGCCCGTGCCGGTCGAGCGACTTTCACAAGGATTGAGTAATCACTCCTATCGTACGACGGGCTCCTACAATTCTTATTAGCACTTGTAGGAGTCCGCCGTACGATAGATACGTTTTGCAAATTCTCGTGATTGTCTGTCTATCGGCACGGGCGATTCCCAGTATTTCTCGCTAAGGATAGTGCGCACGCTCCGCGAGCTTTACTGCGTCATCCTGAAAATAGCCGAGTTCAGCCAGGCGCATCGGTTCAGCAACATGCCCGCGCCACTGCGCAATTGACGCATCTGCCGGCGCATCACGATTCGCCGGGAATTCGAGACCGAGGGCCGCAAACAGCGCGTTCGGTTGCTCGGACGTCAGCCACTCGAGAAGCGCCGTCGCGCTTTCAGGGTTTTCCGCATGCCGGGTCACACCGGCCGCGGTTACGTCGAGATAGATCGAGGAGCGTTCGGCAAACCAATATGCTGTTACGGGTGTGTCCGGCCTGGCGCGAATGAACGCGGCCAGGTCATTTGAATTCACAATGCCGATCGCGCACTTCTCGTCTGCAACCGCCTGCAACAGTTTGCTGTCATCACTAAAAATCGTTGTGGCGAGATTTGCCTGCCAGCCTCGAACAATCAACTCAGCATTTCGCTCACCGTGATTCTTTATGAGGTAGGCAATCAGTGAGCGGTTGCCTTGCACGCTCGACGATGACAAACAAAGTTTGCCATGCCACAACGCATCGCCAAGAGATCCGTAATCAGTAATTGTCGCTGCCTTATCTGCTGCTGCAAGATTCTGGTTGTACACAACAATTCGTGCACGCACGGAAAGCGCGTGCCAGACTTTCTCTGCATCGCGCAAGTTCTCAGGGATTTGACTGGCGACCAGTGTCGAGTAGACAGGTCGGTACATATCTTCCTCAGTAGCATGCCAGAGGTCGCCGACGTTAGTGACAATCAGCAGGTCCGCAACGGAGCCGCCACCCGAGCGTGCAATCCTGGCAGCAAGAGTCTCATAGTCATCGACCACCAGGTTAACCTTGACCCCGGTCTCCGCGGTGTATGCTTCAAGCACCGGGCCGATTTGTGCCTGGTCGCTTGCGGAATAGACAACCACAGCCCGCGGGCCGATGACGGATGGTTCCGCAGGCTCGCTTGCCAAACTCACCTGTGGCGCAGGCGACCGGTCTTCACTACAACCAGCAACAGACAATACCGCCAGGAAGATGACACCGACCAGGCGACGGCGAAATTTCATCGAGTCTGTTTTCATGATCCGGTCACTTATTGAGCCGCTAGATATTGCCGAAGCCGTGATTTCGGTGCGTGCCCGCTATTGCCGGGTTGCCAGGTAGTCACGACCATTGCGCATCAAGTTTACGAAACTCGTTTCGTCTCCGCTGACGACTGCGTCGCGAATTCGCCCAACAGCTTCATAGAGTGCATCGAGTGGCTCTCGCCCGAATTTGTTGAGGTGCTGAATTTCGAAATACATGCGCGGATTGTCCTGCGCGACCGCAACCGATACCAGCAGCTGGGCATCGAAGGTCGTCGATGACAGCTTCGCCAGTTTTGGCGCCGCTTCGCCGCTCTCGGCCAGCGCGGTAAAAAAGGCGATATTCAGGGCGTGGGAAAGCCCCAGTACATAAGCAATGAGGTGATCGTGCTCGTCCAGCCCCATATCCAGCTCTTCGACCATCGTGGCAGCAAACAGCTCCTTGGCCTCGGCGGTCGCCACACTGGAGCCGACATCGACGAACACCAGGTGTCTGCCGGACAAAAGTTCCGTTTCCGGACCGTACATGGGATGCAAGGAGGTAACCTTGCAACCGGCTCCAGCCAGTGCCTGCAGGCCGGATTTCATTGGCGTCTTCAGTGACCCGATGTCGAAGATCAATGCCTCGGGTTTCAGGTCGGCGAGCTCGGTCAGAATTGCACCTGCTACGACCATCGGCGTCGCAACGACGATGACATCGTAGTCCGTGCCGGCCTCTCGCCAATCTGTGAAGTTTTCAGTTCCTGCTGCAACGCTGCTATCAGCAATCGTTGTTACGAACCCCTGCGAATTGAAAAAATTGACGAACCAGTTACCCATCTTGCCCATGCCACCGATAATCAGAGCGCTGCGACCGTCTCCCTTGCCCTCTGCAGCGACCCGATTACGCTCCTGGTGAGTCAGCGACGAACGAATCAACGCGGTCATCAGTTCCTCGGCAAGATTCGGGTCAACCTGCAAAGCTTCAGCCTGGCTGCGAGCCATCTCCAGCACCTCTCTTTCTCTTTCGTAGTCGCGCGTGGCACACCCGGAAGATTGCTTGCACCGCCCTATTTCGCCAACGATATGCTGCCGTTTCGCCACCAACTCGATAATCTGCCGGTCGATTGACGACAGGTCGCTGCGAAGGTCTTCAATATTCATGGTCGTGCATTTCCCTTTGTACAAGATGCAGGTTGCACGCTGTTTTACCGCAGTCCGCTACGAAACGCCAAAGCAAAAAAGCCCGGGCCTAATCTGGCCCGGGCTCTGTCAACTACGCATTCTGTTAGTGCGCGTGCCGAGGTGCCGGAGCGTAATAGCCACGGTACTTCTTTCCGCGGCGATGGTAGCGATGACTGTGCCGGTGCATTTGCCTCTCATAGGAATACAAGTCATAAAGCCTGTGCCAATCCTGCCAGCGCGCGTAACGATAACGACTGTGCAAAAACCAGCGGCGAAAGCCGCGATCTTTACGCACCCAGCGCGGCATTGCGTACGCCCTGTCGTAAGCGTAGTAAATATCGTGTGTAACGCGCGTCCGATGCTCGACTTTGTGTGCATCAGCCGGTGGTGCATAAATCACCAAAAATCCCAGGCTGATAATGATCGCCAGCATTGCTCGTTTCATCATGTGGTTCGTTATCGTATTCATAGCCGCCTCCTTTGTTGACGGTTCGCACCCAGCTTAGGCCCTCGCACATGAATGCCGGCTTAACGCAAGCCATTGTTTTTATTAATTTTATGAACGGCAGCTGAACATCAGTGGGCACCATTCCTGGCAACGGCTACCGTCATTTGTGTAATCGTGCGAACATCGGCGCGAGTGACAACAACCGCAAGGACCTTTCAAACATGAAGACGCGCGCCGCAGTCGCCTGGGAAGCAGGCAAACCACTTGAAATTGAAGAAATCGATATTGACGGACCAAAAGCTGGCGAGGTCTTGTTACGCAACGTGGCGACCGGTATTTGCCACACCGATGCGTTCACTTTGTCGGGCGAGGACCCGGAGGGGATTTTTCCGGCAGTGCTTGGGCACGAAGGGGGCGCAATCGTCGAAGAAATCGGCACCGGCGTATCGAGTTTAAAGGTTGGCGATCACGTCATACCGCTCTACACACCAGAATGCGGCGAGTGCAATTTCTGCACATCGGGCAAGACCAATTTGTGCCAGGCGATTCGGGTCACTCAGGGCCAGGGCCTGATGCCGGATGGCACTTCGCGTTTCTCACAAAATGGCAAACAGATTTTTCACTATATGGGCACATCCACTTTCAGCGAGTACACGGTGCTCCCGGAAATTGCTGTCGCCAAAATCAGTGACAAAGCGCCGCTTGAGAAAGTCTGCCTGCTCGGCTGTGGTATTACGACGGGCATTGGCGCGGTGCTGAATACGGCAAAAGTCGAGCCGGGCGCCACAGTTGCAGTCTTTGGTCTCGGCGGCGTAGGCCTGAGTGCGATTCAGGGCGCGATGATGGCCAATGCCGGTCGCATCATCGCCATTGATATCAATCCCGACAAGTTCGAGCTTGCGACACAGATGGGCGCAACCGATACCGTTAATCCAAATGATCACAGCGTGCCAATCCAGGAAGTTATTGTCGAAATGACCGATGGCGGTGTTGACTATTCATTTGAATGCATCGGCAACGTCAACCTGATGCGCGCAGCACTCGAGTGTTGTCATAAAGGCTGGGGCGAATCAATAATTGTTGGTGTTGCCGGCGCCGGCAAGGAAATTTCGACACGGCCATTTCAACTCGTAACCGGTCGTGTCTGGCGTGGCACAGCTTTCGGTGGTTGCAAAGGTCGCTCGCAACTACCTGGCATGGTCGAGCAGTATATGGATGGTGGCATCAAAGTGGATGAGTTCATCACGCACACGATGCCTCTCGAGGACATCAACAAAGCGTTCGACCTGATGCACGAAGGCAAGAGTATTCGTTCCGTCGTACATTTTTGAGCGTCATCACGTTCACCCGGGACCCGACCGCCGCATCGCATGCCAGCAACTGGAAATAAAGTTGCAGTAGCCACTACCTCGGCACTCGCGGCAGAAGCTGCCGCCGAAATTGCCGATTGCGGCGGTAATGCAGTCGATTGTGCAATCGCCGCGGCGATGTTTTCCATCAATACCGAACCCGGCGTTTGCGCGCTGGCCGGCAGCGCCTACGTCACTATCTGGCCGCCCGGTCGTGAGCCCTTGACAATAGATGGCAATGTTGCAGTACCGGGCATGGGTCTGCCGCAAGGATTTGCTCCGGCCGCCGAAGTGATTCACATGGAATACGGTGGCGGTATTGAGACCATGGTTGGTGCGTCATCCATCGCGGTGCCCGGAACGCTTGCGGCGCTGCATCTGGCGTCAGAACAATTCGGGCAGCTGGAATGGCGTGAATTGCTGCGACCGACGATTCGTGCTGTGCGAGAAGGATTTCCGTTATCTGCTGCCTGTCACTATTACCTGGGATATTCCGGGGATATTATTTTCGGCCGCAGTAAAGATGGCTATACGGCGCTGCATACCAGGGATGGTTTACTCAGAGACGAGAAAAGCAACATCGTGGTTCCGCACCTGGCTGATACGCTGGATGCGATTGCTGCAGAAGGTGATCAACTATTTTATCAGGGTGAGCTAGGCAGGCGCATCACCGATCACGTCCTGGAACTCGGTGGCCTGTTAACGATGCAGGACCTTGGAAATTACCGACCTGTCATCCGCTCGTCATTGCAGGTTGAGACAGGCGACTGGCTAATCGCAACCAATCCACCGCCTGCTATCGGTGGTGTGGTCCTTGCCGCCATGTTGCTGGCATTCGGGAATAATCCGATCGTGGAATGGGACAGCGATACTCTGCAACGGCTTGTAAGTGTGCAGCAGGCTGTCCTTTCGTATCGGAAAACGAAACTCGACCCGGTGGCGGATGTGACGGATGCGGCGGCCGAGATGCTGCAGCTGGCCCGCTCCGGCGAAATGATTTCCAAATGGACGTCAGGCTCGACAGTGCATACCTCGGTCGTCGACGATGCCTCTCTGGCGTGCGCGATCACCGCGTCATCCGGTTACGGTTCCGGTGAGATGCCTGCCAACACCGGACTGTGGCTGAACAACTGCCTGGGCGAGCTGGAGCTCAACCGTGACGGTCTCGATGCCGGGCCGTCGGGCAAACGGTTGCCATCAAATATGGCACCCAGCGTCGCTCGTTCGCAAAATCGTGTGCTTGCTATGGGATCACCGGGCGCTGACCGGATAACAACGGCGCTGCATCAGTTCCTGGTCAATTTCATTCAGCGCGGCCTCAGTCTCAATGATGCGATCGCACATCCGCGCATGCACCTGGTTATTGGCGAGTCGGACGCAAGCATTGCCGTCGAGCCGGGTCTGAATATTGCCGACATTGGCATGCCGATCACCCGCTATCCTGAAATCGGCATGTACTTCGGCGGCGTGGTCGCAGCGCTCCATAGTCCTGCGCAAGGATTTGACGTTGCAGCAGATCCGCGCCGCGAAGGCGGCACCTTTATCAGTGCATAACGAATGGTGCCCGGCACGATGCGGTCTGCTAATCTGCGACGCAGATTACCTGCACGTATGTTGCAAACCGGAGTAAGCATTGAGTATTGAAAAACTTGCGGATCGCCTTCCGGAGATACTGCCAGAAGACCCGCTGCATTGGGCGGATGCCTGGCTGAAGGAAGCCTTCGCTGAAAAAGTCCAGCGCAACCCGAATTCAATGACCATTGCGACCGTTGCAGCGGGTGGGCAACCCTCTGCACGGGTGGTTTTGTGCAAGGAAATTGTGCCCGATCCTGGCTACCTGATTTTCTACACCAATTACGAATCGCAAAAATCAGTAGAGATCGCAGCAAACCCGAAAATTGCTGCAGTAATGCACTGGGACGCTCTTGGACGCCAGGTAAGAATCGAAGGGTTCGCGGTTCGTTCACCCGATGAGGAAAACGATGCCTATTTCGCGACGCGTGACTGGGGCAGCCGGCTCGGCGCCTGGGGTAGCGACCAGAGTAAAGCGATTGAATCCCGAGATGCTCTGGTTGCTCAGATAAGAGAGCGAGGAATTGCACTGGGCCTTAAATTTGATGGCGACACACAAACGCTTGCCGATGGCGAGATTCCTCAGATTGAAAGACCAGCCCACTGGGGCGGTTTTCGCCTGTGGGCGAGGGCGATCGAACTCTGGATCGAAGGCGGTGACCGCATTCACGACCGGGCCAGATGGACCCGCGACGTGATCCGTACCACAAACGACGGCTTCTCCGTCACACCCTGGTCCGGTTGCAGACTGCAACCCTGACCAGCCTTGCCCACGCATGAAATATTCGGGCCAGATGGAAAACACCATCGTCGAGCGCAGGATCAGTTGTCCCTTTTGCGCGGAATCAATGTTTATATTACTGGACCTTTCTGCCGGCGATCAGTCCTATATTGAAGATTGCCAAGTCTGTTGTCAGCCAATGCAAGTGAGCTTTGTTCTGCTCGATTTACCAGATCATGGCATGGATGCTCAATCCGGAAATTCAGACAGCATCAGTTTGCAGGTGGAGTGTGGTGCATAACAGGCGGGACTTTTTTCTGGGAATTCTTCTGCTGGTCCTGGCGACCACAGAGCTCTGCGCCGACGTCATTCTTTCAAAAGGCGCTGATTTCGCTGTCGACGTCTCCACGGTCGATGGCCAGATCGCGATGGATCTTTTGGGCAGCATCTGGATTCTGCCGTCAAACGGCGGCGAGGCCGTTCTGATGACCGACGGCCTGCTGCCGGCAGCGCGACCACGGTGGTCGCCGGATGGAAAACGAATTCTCTACCAGAGGGCATCAGCAGACGGTATAAGTTTGTGGATTCTGGATGTTGCATCCCGGACCAGCAACAGAATCAGCGCACCTGGATTGCACGATCAGCTCGCGTCCTGGCATCCCGATGGCAGCCGCATCGTGTACGCATCCGGTCGTAACAGCGATGGCTTTGATATCTGGGAAACAGATTTGCAGACCGGCCTTAGCTGGCGCATCAGCAGTCATCCCGGTGATGAACTGGAGCCAACCTGGTCGGCCAATGGTCGCAATCTCGTCTACATCAGAAAACAGGATGAAAAATATACGTTAATCCTGCGGCGCCACGGACAGCCGGAAACCGAATTGCTGGTGTCGGACCAGCCACTGTCATCCCCGTCGTGGCGACCGGATGGCACTTTGCTGACATTCGTGCGCGATAACGGAACCGAACTTGCACTGGAGATGATCATTCTTTCAGAACCGCCGTTGGTTCGTCAGTTCGCCGCAGGAGAGCGTGTATTTGCATTCCCGGTCTCCTGGCAGGATCGATCGCGACATGTTTATACGGCGGACGGGATGATTAAAACGCGTGTTTTCGGCGACCGGCGCTCGCGGTCGCTGCCATTCCGGGCAACAGTGCGCAGCAAGGAGGCGCGTGCACCACTAACGGTCGCGCAGCATGAGCTGACTGTGTCGAATCCGCCGACAGGCCGGCTGGTAATTCGCGGCAAGCGTCTGTTCGACGGCATCTGGAGCGGCTATCGCGACGGCATGGACGTACTTATTGATGGCGGCAAAATCGTCGCTGTCGAGCCGCAACGAGACTGGGAGGACGCGACGATTCTGGATCTTGGTGACGTAACCATTCTGCCCGGATACATCGATTCGTGGTCTGCGTTGCCATCCGGATCACAACAATTAAACGGGCCGCGGTTACTTGCGCACGGTGTGACGACGATCGTATCCGATGAAGCAAGTCCGGATTTCGATTTCGACCTCTGGAACGGCGAAATCGCACCAGGCCCCAGGATTCTGCCAGCAATTGACGTCACTGGCAGTGGAACCTCCGATCCGGACCAGGAGGTTTACCTGGCGAAAATCAGCGCCTCAGAATCCGGGCCGAACGTCGGGTACGATGCGACACGCGCAGCAGTGCACCGCTGGCGGGAGCGCGGCGTTCCGGTTGTTGCCGAAAACTGGAACATGCGTATCCGGGTTGGTGCGGATCTTCTCCTCGGTGCCGCGTCTTTGCCAAACGCGTCCCTCGCTGGCAGCTACCAGGGCCTGCAAGACGCCACCTCCCTTGAGCCGGTGACCCTTATCTCCGGGCTTGCCGATGCAGGAACGCCCGGTATGCAGGCACTGCTCAGTTCACGACAAGCTATTGAACTCAACCAGGGCTTCGCACCGGGACGACGGCTCTTGTCAATGCCCGGACTCGCCGCGGCATCGTCGTCGATTATTGTCGGTAGCAAGCCAAATGGCATGCCACCGGGGCTGGCATTACACGCCGAACTTCGTGCGCTGGCGGCTAGCGGTTTGAGCGGCGAGCAGGTTCTGCACGCCGCTGGCAGGAATGCGGCGATAGTCCTCGGACTGGAAAACCAGATCGGCACAATAACGCCCGGCGCGATGGCTGACCTGGTCCTGGTGAGTGGCGATCCGCTCAATAAGGTGAGTGACGCGTTGAATATCGTTGCGGTGGTACGCAACGGCCGGTTTTTCAGCCTGGTCAACCTGCTGGAGCGCGCGACCAAAGAAACCCCGCAAGCCACGAATGTCGAATAATTTGACAAACTGTGCACTTTCGCCACTTGCCGTTCATTGCCGGGAATTTCAGGGACCAAGAATTGACACGCTCAGGACTTTCGCCTGCTTGCAAATTCAATACCAGTCTTTTCAGTTAGTTATAAGCTCTTGTTTTGATGTCAAATCATGTGCGGTCGCAACATTTCGTCGATCTTTTTTACATATCGACCCGACAGCCTAAACCGCCGGGCCCAAGTTACACCTTAAAGCATTGAAATCATTTTAGTTATTGCTAACTGGCACAGGACTTGCTTTTATAACCTTGCCCAAGCGAAGTGTAACTAGTTGTCGGTAACCGAAATAAAGGTACATACAGGATTTAGACGCCAGAAGAAAAATAAAAATAATAATAATAATAAATCGAGATCCAAACATAATAATAATTAGTCTGTATCTGGTCACCGCATTCTGAGTTACCTCTTTAATAATAAAAAGAGTCATTAGCCCCGCCGTCAAACGCGGGGCTTTTTATTTTCCCACTTGTTCGCATTCACGCAGCCTGCAGTTGCCATTGCCATTGCCATTGCCATTGCAAACAATCGGAAAACCAGATGTATTGCAAACTTATTTTAGCAATCGCATTGCTTGTACGAGTACTCCGTCAAGGTAGGTTTGATGGAACAAGCGACGTGCTGCGTAACATGGGTGATGATCACAGTCTGAACATGTTTGACGAGCAGCTTCGCGGCAAGACTGACCGCTTTGTCATGTAATTCTGCAAGCCCGAGCAGCAGCGTCCTGGCAGCCCGGCGCGAACTTTATTTTGCCGATCTGGGACCGAATCACTGTTCAGAATGCGGTGAAACCGGCCTAATCGTCCCATTCGGGATGTTTCCTGTCGGCCGGTGATCCATGTTCAAAGCGATACGCATAACTTTTCTGCTGGTGGTGCTGTTTTTTGTCGCCATCAGCACATGGCTCACACAGGCGCGCAGCACGGATTGGAATAACAGCCTGTGGGTCAAGATTTACCCGATCAATGCCGATGGCAGCGATGCAAGTGCACGCTACATTGCTAATCTGACGACGGATGACTTCACCGCTATCGAATCTTTCGTGGCCCGCGAAATCGAAAAATACGGCCACACGCTCAAGCGCCCGGTGCGTATTGAATTCGGCCAGGAAATCAAAGAGCAACCGCCAGCGCTCGGTGCCGCTCCCAATACGTTCGACATCATGTTGTGGAGTGTCAAGATGCGCTGGTGGGCCGGTAGCGTTGCCGGGCCCCAGGACCATCCTGATCCGGATGTGCGCATATTCGTTCGTTATCATTCTCCGCGGGACGAGTTCGTCCTCGATAATTCGGTCGGCCTGCAAAAAGGCATGGTCGGTGTCGTCAATGCGTTCGCTGGTCGCCGTCATGCGGGCAGCAACAATGTCGTCATCGCGCACGAATTCCTGCACACGCTCGGCGCAACGGACAAATACGATCCGGCCAACGGCTTGCCGCAATATCCGCTTGGCTATGCTGAACCGGAACGCGAACCCCGTTATCCGCAACGCTTTGCGGAAATCATGGGTGGCCGCATCGCCGTATCGGAGTTTGATGCGATGATCCCCAAGAGCCTCAAGTACGTCACGATCGGCACGACAACTGCCGGGGAAATAAACCTGCTTGATTAGTTGTACGCGAAAAACGCGACATCATTACGGGCTTGATATAACAGACGTCATTGCGAGCCCGAAGGGCGCGGCAACCTCTCAACACTGTTGTGGACCCACGATCTGCGTTGCTACAACCTGATGGAGGTTGCCGCGCCCTTCGGGCTCGCAATGACGTCTGTTTTTTCGGGTGGTTTTGATGATCCCTTGCA
>SMVA01114167.1_pt1 | contig 17869 bp, 18 predicted proteins | sample 2456451 | NCBI WGS metagenome assembly SMVA01 (sample SAMN11095933, study PRJNA526329) | marine sediment metagenome | biome: Marine sediment; feature: Surficial sediment; material: Deep marine sediment; isolation source: Hadal surficial sediment | place: Pacific Ocean | collected 2014-05 | depth...
GACTCACGCATGAAATTTGACGTTCGCTACTACCTGGTGGCGATACTTTTCATCATTTTTGACCTGGAAATCGCATTCCTCTTTCCCTGGGCTGTCTCGCTTGACACGGTCGGCTTATTCGGATTGATTGCGATGGGAATTTTCCTGGCGATCCTGGTGGTCGGTTTTATTTATGAATGGAAGAAGGGTGCGCTCGAATGGGATTGAACAGGCCCGCCGAACCTGCGGCCGAATTCGCACCTGAGCCCGGGGACGCCGGACAGAGTCTGCAAAAGAAAGGCTTCGTAGTTGCGAGTGCGGACGCGGTCATGAACTGGGCGCGCACCGGATCGATGTGGCCGATGACCTTTGGCCTTGCCTGTTGCGCAATCGAAATGATGCATGCCGGCGCAGCGCGCTACGATCTCGATCGTTTTGGTATCATTTTCCGGGCGAGTCCGCGTCAGTCGGATGTCATGATTGTTGCCGGCACGCTGGTCAACAAAATGGCGCCTGCGCTCAGAAAGGTTTATGACCAGATGGCGGAGCCGCGTTGGGTGGTCTCAATGGGCTCCTGCGCCAATGGTGGCGGCTACTACCACTATTCCTATGCAGTCGTGCGAGGTTGCGATCGGATTGTTCCGGTTGACGTTTACGTGCCAGGCTGTCCGCCGACGGCGGAAGCGCTAATTTACGGTCTGATACAACTGCAAAAGAAGATTCGACGCACGAGCACGATCGCCAGGTAACCCAGAACAAATAATGAATAGCTCTCACGAGACATTGGCCGCTCGGATCGACGCGCGCTTTGCCGGGCAGCTTACGCGCATCGATTCGGCCTGTGGCGAGCTGACATACGAGCTCGGCAAAAACGATCTGATCGCGGTCGCGACCGCGCTTCGCGACGATGCCGAGTTCGGCTTCGAGCAGTTGCTTGATGTCTGCGGTGTCGACTATCTCACCTATGGCAAGGACGAGTGGGTCACCGAGAGCGCTACCGGCAGCGGTTTCAGTCGTGGCGTGGAACCGCAGCCGGTTATCCTGGACGAGAGCGACAGCTTCGACCCGCGCCGCTTCGCGGCGGTCTATCATTTATTGTCCTTGAAAAACAACACGCGACTTCGGCTCAGGGTTTTCACGGGAGACAGCAATCCGCCGATCGTTCCATCGCTGGTCGAGGTGTGGAATTCAGCAAACTGGTTTGAGCGTGAGGCGTTCGACCTGTACGGCATTTTTTTCGACGGCCACCCGGATTTGCGGCGCATCCTGACGGATTACGGATTCATCGGCCACCCGTTTCGCAAGGACTTTCCGCTGATTGGCAATGTGGAGGTGATCTACGATGCGGAAAAGGGACGGGTGGTTTATCAGCCCGTCAGCATTGAGCCACGCACACTCGTCCCACGCGTTATCCGCGACGATAACCGTTACTCAGCTGACCTGAAGGACCGGGTGGACGATGGCTGAGATTCAGAATTTCACGATGAACTTCGGGCCGCAGCATCCTGCCGCGCACGGTGTCCTGCGACTGGTCCTCGAAATGGACGGCGAAGTCATTCAGAAGGCCGATCCGCACGTCGGCCTGCTGCATCGGGGCACCGAGAAACTTGCCGAGTCCAAACCGTACAATCAAACCATCGGTTACATGGACCGGCTCGACTATGTATCGATGATGTGCAACGAGCACGGTTATGTGCTTGCCATTGAAAAACTCTTAGGGATAAGACCGCCGCCGCGCGCGCAGTACATCCGCGTCATGTTTGATGAAATTACGCGCATCCTGAACCACCTGTTGTGGCTCGGCACACACGGTCTCGATGTCGGCGCGATGACGATGTTCCTGTATTGCTTCCGCGAGCGCGAAGATCTGATGGATATGTATGAGGCGGTCTCCGGTACGCGGATGCATGCGACCTACTATCGGCCCGGTGGCGTATTCCGGGATCTGCCGGAGAACATGCCGAAATACAAAGCGTCGAAGTGGCGCAGTCAAAAAAAGGTCGACCGCCTGAATGCCATACGTGAAGGATCGCTCCTGGATTTTATCGACGCCTTTTGCGACAAGTTTCCGTCGTGCGTCGATCAGTACGAAACATTGCTGACGGATAACCGCATCTGGAAACAACGCACGGTCGACATTGCGGTCGTGTCAGCCGAACGCGCGCTGAATCTTGGCTTTACCGGTCCGATGTTGCGCGGCTCCGGCATCGCATGGGACTTGCGCAAGAAACAACCCTACGAAGTCTACGCCCAGATGGATTTTGATATCCCGGTTGGCACCAATGGCGATTGCTACGACCGCTATCTCGTGCGTGTCGAGGAGATGCGCCAGTCGAACCGGATCGTCAAACAATGTGTCGACTGGCTCAGGAACAATCCCGGTCCGGTCATACTGGACGACCACAAGTTCGTCGCCCCGGCCCGGGTTGAGATGAAAGACGATATGGAATCGCTCATTCACCATTTCAAGTTTTTCACGGAAGGGTATTGCGTGCCGGAAGGGGAGGCGTATGCCGCCATAGAACACCCCAAGGGTGAGTTCGGTGTCTATATAATTTCTGACGGTGCGAACAAACCCTATCGGGTAAAGGTACGACCGCCCGGTTTTTCGCACCTGGCAGCCATGTCCGAGATGGTTGAAGGGCACATGCTGGCGGACGTCGTTACCGTGATTGGCAGTCAGGACATTGTATTTGGCGAGATCGACAGATGAGTGACGCCGCAGTCTTGTCGGACCATATCCGCGAGGAAATCGATCGCTGGACCGGGCGTTTCCCGGAAGGCCGGCATCGTTCGGCTGTCATAGGCGCATTGCATGCGGCGCAACATGCAAACGACGGCTACCTTACAGTGGAGTTACTGAATGGTGTCGCTGACTACCTGGATTTGCCGACCATCCAGGTCTACGAAGTTGCAACCTTTTATTCGATGTTTCAAACACAGCCGGTTGGCCGCCATAACGTCGCCATCTGCACTAACGTGTCCTGCATGTTGCGTGGCGCAGATGACATTGTCGAGCATGTAGAAAACAAACTCGGCATCAAGCTCGGGGAAAGTACGGAAGATGGCCGCATATACCTGAAAAAGGAAGAAGAGTGTCTTGCGGCATGTTGTGGCGCCCCGATGATGATGGTCGATCACAAATACCATGAAAATCTCACGCCGGAAACGGTGGACGAGATTCTGGATGGCCTCGAATGAGCCGGCTTCAGCACAACCTGACGTGCTTCAACACCTTCGGCGCGGATGAGTCATGGTCGCTCCGGACATATGAGGAGCACGATGGCTACAAGGCCTGGCGCAAAATACTTGCGGGCAAAATGTCGCCGGAAGAAGTCATCGAGGAAGTGAAAGCAAGTGGCCTGCGAGGCCGTGGCGGTGCCGGGTTCCCGACCGGTCTGAAATGGAGTTTTATGCCGCGCAATGCGCCGGGTCAGAAATACCTGGTATGCAACTCTGACGAGAGTGAGCCGGGCACCTGCCATGATCGCGAAGTCCTGCGTTACAACCCGCATTGCCTGATCGAAGGTATGGCGATTGCTGCCTACGCGATGGGCGCGACCGTTGCCTACAACTATATCCGCGGCGAATTCATTGATGAGCCGGTGCCGCGCTTTGAGGCTGCGCTTGAGGAAGCGTACAAGGCCGGATTACTCGGCAAAAACATCCAGAAATCCGGTATTGATGTTGACCTGCATACATTCGTTGGCGCCGGTGCCTACATCTGTGGCGAGGAAACCGGACTGCTCGAATCACTCGAGGGAAAGCAGGGCAAACCACGCTTCAAGCCCCCATTCCCGGCCAATTTCGGCTTGTACGGCTTGCCGACCACCGTCAATAACACTCAGAGTCTTGCCTGCGTGCCGGCGATCATCCGCAATGGCGCCAAATGGTTTGCAGACCTCGGGCCCGAAGGCTCGGGCGGCACCGCGCAATTTTCAGTCTCAGGCCACGTGGAAAAGCCGGGCAATTTCGAATTGCCGATGGGCATTCCTTTCAAGGACCTGTTGCACTTGTGCGGCGGCGTACTTGACGGGCGCAGACTGAAGGCCGTGATTCCCGGCGGATCATCGGTAAAGATCCTGCCTGCTGAAATCATCATGGACTGCACGATGGACTATGACTCGCTGCAAAAGGCGGGGTCGTCCTTCGGCACCGGCGCGGTCATAGTGATGGACGAGACGACCTGCATGGTCCGCGTACTGCGTCGCATCGCGCGCTTTTACATGGCCGAGTCCTGCGGGCAGTGCACGCCGTGCCGTGAAGGGACAGGCTGGCTGTATCGCATGCTGACCCGAATCACCGCGGGGCAGGGTCAGCAGGATGACCTGGACAAGCTCCTGGATGTGGCAAACAAGATCGAAGGCCACACGATTTGCGCGTTGGGAGATGCGGCGGCCTGGCCGGTGCAGAGTTTTTTGCAGCACTACCATCACGAATTCGCATACATGATCCGGCATCAAGGACGCAGCATCGTCGATGAGTCCGCCGCGGCAGCCGCATGAGCGACGGTATGGTCAATATCGAAGTCGACGGCAAAGCGGTCGAAGCCCGCAAGGGTCAGATGATCATGCAAGTGACCGACGAAATCGGCATTTACATCCCGCGTTTCTGTTATCACAAAAAACTTTCCATCGCGGCGAATTGCCGCATGTGCCTGGTCGAGGTTGCAAAGGCGCCGAAGCCGATGCCGGCTTGCGCCACCCCGGTTGGCGAGGGCATGAAGGTTTTTACCAGGTCACCTGCAGCAATATCCGCCCAGAAAGCGGTCATGGAATTTCTGCTGATCAACCATCCGCTGGATTGCCCGATCTGCGATCAGGGCGGCGAATGTGAGTTGCAGGACCTGGCGCTGGGTTATGGCCGCGATGTGTCGCGCTATAACGAACGCAAACGCGTCGTGCAAGACAAGGACCTTGGGCCGCTGGTGTCCACGGACATGACACGCTGCATTCACTGCACGCGATGCGTCCGCTTCAGCCAGGAAATCCAGGGGTTGCAGGAACTTGGCACGATCGGCCGCGCCGAGGATATGAAGATCAGCATGTACATCGAGAAAAGTGTTGATCATGAACTGTCCGCAAACATCATCGATATTTGCCCGGTCGGTGCGCTGAACAACAAGCCTTATCGCTATAGCGCGCGTGCCTGGGAAATGGAGCAACGGGAATCGGTGTCTCCTCATGACTGCGTTGGGTCAAACATGTACGTGCACGTGCTCCGCGGCACGATCAAACGCATCGTTCCCCGGGACAATGAGGAGATAAACGAAACCTGGCTGTCTGATCGCGACCGCTTCGGCTATGAAGGCATCTACAGCAATGACCGGCTGTTGCGTCCGCGGGTCAAGAAGGACGGAACGTGGCAAGACATTGCCTGGGACGAGGCGCTGAAGATCCTGGCGGAGAATCTGCAGGGAGCGGCTGCAGACAAGACAGGCTTTCTTGCATCGCCAGGGGCGACGCTCGAGGAGTATCACTTGCTCGCGAGGCTCGCCGAGCATATCGGTAGCGCAAATATCGATTACAGAGTTCGGCAGCGGGACTTCTCCGACCAGGGCAACGATCCCGTTTTCCCGTGGCTGGGAAGCAGTATTGCGGAGCTCGAATTGAGCGACGCGATACTGGTAGTTGGCTCGAACCTCAGAAAGGAAGCGCCGATCATTGCGCACCGGGTGCGCAAAGCTGCACTGGCCGGGTCGAAAGTGAGTTTCGTCAACAATGAGGCGTTCGAATATCACTTTGCAGTCGAAGAAAATATTCATGACGGTGGCCTGGTTGAGCAGCTGGCAGGCATCGCCGTTGCTGCAGCGGGCAGGAAGAAATTACCCAAGCCGGTGGAGGCGCTGGTGAAGGGAGTCAAGCCGGGCGATGCGCAACGGCGCATCGCCGACTCACTTACCGGCGCGGAGCATGCACAGATCCTGCTTGGCTTGATTGCAGGCCGGCACCAGGCGTCATCGGCGTTGCGGGCGCTGGCTGCTGCGATTAGTAAGCTGACCGGGGCAAAATTCGGTTTCCTGTCGGAGGGTTCGAATTCGGCTGGCGCCAGTCTTGCCGGCGTGCTGCCGCATCGCGGTTCAGGTGGCAACAAGAGGCAGGTTGCCGGACTCAATGCTGCAGAGATGCTCGATGAATCGCTCGACGCGGTGCTGCTGTATGGTCTCGAGCCCGATCGCGATATTTGTTGCACCGATGACGTGGTCAATAAGCTTGCCGCCCAGAAATTTGTTGCAGCGGTCACACCCTATAACAGCGATGCGTTGCACGACGCGGCCGATCTGCTGCTGCCGATCGGCACCTTCGCCGAATCGGCCGGTACCTTCGTTAACTGTGAAGGACGCTGGCAGAGTTTCCTGGGCGTTGCTAATCCGCTCGGGGAGGCGCGGCCTGGCTGGAAGGTGCTGCGGGTGCTTGGCAACCTGCTCGACGCTGATAATTTCGATTATCAGACCAGCGAAGAAGTTCGCGATGAACTGGGTGATTTGCTAGGGGACATCCAGCCGGACAATCAGTACACCGGTAAGAAGGCGCTCGGCAAGGTCAATGGTGCTGACGATCCCGACGACCGGATCGACATTCCGATGTATAGCACAGACGCCATTGTGCGCAGGGCGAGGGCCCTGCAATTGACGCCCGAGGCGCAGCGCAGTCCCTGCGGGGACGGATAATGGCGGCGATTAACGAAATCGTCCTGGGAATGTGGGAGTTTGTCCTGGGCCCGCTGTCGCCGATCACGCAATACCTGATCGTAACCTCGATGTGGATCGTCGTGGTCATGATCGGCGTTATCCTGACGGTTGCCTTCACGACCTATTTCGAACGCAAGGTGATCGGCTATATGCAGGGCCGTATCGGTCCGAATCGAGTCGGTCCGCTCGGACTGGGCCAGCCTTTTGCAGATGTCATCAAGCTCCTGATCAAGGAAGTCATCATTCCGCAGAAGTCGAATCGCTTCCTGTTCGTGATTGCGCCGTTGCTGACATTGATTCCGGCGCTGGCAGCCTGGGCCGTTATCCCGTTCTCGGACACCTTCGTGATCTCCAACATCAATGCAGGCCTCTTGTACGTATTGGCGTTAACGTCGATGAGTGTTTACGGCGTCATTCTCGCTGGTTGGGCAAGCAATTCGAAGTACGCGTTCCTGGGCGCCATGCGTTCCGCCGCACAAATCATAGCCTACGAAATCGCCATGGGTTTCGCGCTGGTCGGAGTATTGATGGCCAGCGGCAGCCTGAACCTCGGGGAAATCACACGGGCGCAGGCGGGCGGCGTCAGTCACTGGTTCTTGTTGTGGCTGTTTCCTTTGTTCCTGGTGTTTTTTATTTCGGGTGTTGCCGAAACCAACAGGGCCCCGTTCGACGTCACCGAAGGCGAATCGGAAATCGTCGCCGGATTTCATGTGGAATACTCCGGTGCCGCCTTCGTACTGTTCTTCCTTGCGGAATATGCCAACATCATCCTGATCTCGGCGCTGACCTCGATATTCTTTTTTGGTGGCTATGCCTCGTTTTTCGAAGGTTGGACGTTCCTTGAAGGAGGCATGTTCGCCTGGTTGATGGCACCGGCATTCGGCTGGCTTGCATTAAAGACCAGCTTCTTTATTTTTGTTTTCTTCTGGCTGCGGGCGACGTTTCCTCGCTACCGCTTTGACCAGATCATGCGGCTCGGTTGGAAGGTATTCATTCCGGTTACGATCATCTGGATTGTTGTGGAAGGCGTTATGGCCTACCTGCAGGTCGGTCCGTGGTCGAATCTGACAGGGTAGGCTGATGGACCGTGTGCGCAGTTTGATCAAGACTTTTTTACTCTGGGAGTTGTGGCAGGGATTGTCGGTCACCTTGCGCAATTCCTTCCGGCCCAAAGTGACTCTCAATTACCCGGAAGAAAAAGCACCGCAATCGGTGCGCTTCCGGGGTCTGCATGCGCTACGCCGCTACCCGAATGGTGAAGAGCGCTGCATTGCCTGCAAGCTCTGCGAAGCCGTATGTCCCGCACTTGCGATCACAATTGAGTCAGAGGTCGGCGAAGATGGAACGCGGCGTACCACGCGTTACGACATTGACCTCTTTAAATGCATTTATTGCGGATTCTGCGAAGAGGCGTGCCCGGTTGATGCAATCGTAGAAACCCGCATCCATGAATATCACATGGAAGCGGCCGGCGAGAACATCATGACCAAGGACAAGCTGCTTGCCATTGGCGACAAATTCGAGGCGATGATTTCCGCCGACAAGGCGGCGGACGCGAGCTACAAGTAAAAGGAATACGATTTTGTTTCACGCCATTCTTTTTTACAGTTTTGCGACGATCCTGATCGGCGCAGCAATGGGCGTTATTTTTTCGCGTAACCCGGTGCATGCCGTCATGTTCCTCGTACTGGCATTTTTCGAAAGTGCCATGCTGTGGTTGCTGATCGAGGCCGAGTTCCTGGCGATCGTGCTGGTTTTGGTCTATGTCGGCGCGGTGCTGGTCCTGTTCCTGTTCGTCGTCATGATGCTGGACATCGATGTTGAACGCAGCAAGGGCGGATACACGGGTTACCTGCCCTTGGGGCTCGTGATTACCGGCTTGATGGTCATTGAACTGATGCAGATCATCTGGTGGCGCAGCAGCGCGGAGGTTGCGAGTGGCGGATTCGTGGCCACGCCGGACGGATACAGCAACACCGAGGCGCTTGGGGCGGTACTGTATACCGAGCACGTTTATGCATTCGAGATTGCTGCCGTCATCCTGTTGCTGGCCATCGTGGCCGCCGTAACGCTGACGATGCGCAAGCGGCCCGGGCTCAAGCGGCAAAATATTTCTGAACAGGTCGCAGTCAAGGCGTCAGACAGGCTTCGCATCATCAAGATGGATGCGGAGGGTCAGGAATGATTGGTTTGCAGCACTACCTGACGCTGGCCGCGATCCTGTTTTCAATGAGCATTGCCGGCATCTTTGTGAATCGGCGCAATCTCATTCTGCTGCTGATGTGCATCGAGTTGATGCTGCTGGCGGTCAACTTCAACTTCATCGCGTTTTCGCGCTACCTGGGTGATGAGACAGGCCAGGTATTCGTTTTCTTCATTCTGACGGTTGCCGCAGCCGAAGCAGCAATCGGCCTCGCCATCCTGGTTGTACTTTTCCGTAATCGCCGCTCCATCAATGTGCAGGAGCTGGATTCGATGAAAGGATGACGGGATGCACGGACACCACCTGACAATTGTGCTCGCGCCGCTGTTTGCGGCGATCATTGCGGGACTTTTCGGCCGCCAGATAGGGCGTGCGGGCTCACATTGGCTGACGATTCTCGCCGTCGGCCTGTCCTTTGTCTTGTCCGTACTGGTGCTGAAGAATCTCTATTGGGACGGTGGCCAGGTCGAGAACTACACCGTGTATACGTGGGCGGTTAGTGACGGCCTGCACATGAACGTCGGCTTCCTGATTGACCGGCTGACGGCGCTCATGATGGCGGTGGTGACGTTTGTCTCGCTGATGGTGCATATCTACACCATTGGTTACATGACCGACGATCCGGGTTACCAACGCTTCTACAGCTACATATCGCTGTTTACGTTCTCGATGCTGATGCTGGTGATGGCCAATAACTTCCTGCAGCTGTTTTTCGGTTGGGAAGCGGTCGGCCTGGTGTCCTACCTGCTGATCGGCTTCTGGTTCAAGAAAGAGAGTGCGATATTCGCCGGTCTGAAAGCATTCCTGGTCAATCGTGTTGGCGACTTCGGTTTTATTCTCGGTATCGCCGGTGTCGTGATGTTTTCAGGCTCTTTGGATTACGCCACTGTGTTTGCCGGCGCAGGAAGCATAGCGTCGCAAACCATAGAGATCATTCCCGGTCGTGAATGGAACGCAATGACGGTGATTTGTATCCTGTTATTCATCGGCGCCATGGGTAAATCGGCGCAGGCGCCACTGCATGTCTGGCTCCCGGATTCGATGGAAGGTCCGACACCCATCTCGGCGTTGATCCACGCGGCGACGATGGTCACGGCCGGCATCTTCATGGTGGCCCGCATGTCGCCGTTGTTCGAATGGTCCGAGACTGCCCTGGCGGTCGTGGTGACGATCGGCGCGATAACCGCCTTTTCCATGGGACTCCTGGGCGTAGTGCAAAACGACATCAAACGCGTTATTGCCTATTCAACGCTGTCCCAGCTTGGCTATATGACGGTTGCCCTGGGCGTGTCAGCATACAGCGCCGCCATCTTTCACCTGATGACGCATGCCTTCTTCAAGGCGCTGCTGTTCCTGGCCGCCGGTTCGGTCATCATCGCAATGCACCACGAGCAGGATATCCGCAAGATGGGCGGGCTCAGGAAATACATGCCCATTACTTACGGGACTGCGTTGATCGCTACACTCGCTCTGGTCGGTTTCCCGGGAACCTCGGGATTCTTTTCCAAAGATGCGTTGATCGAAGCGGTCAGCGATTCACACTGGCAGGGGCAGGGTGCGGTTTACTGGATTGCTTACCTGAGCGTTTTGCTCGGCGTATTCGTCACTGCGCTTTATTCTTTCCGCATGTTCTTTCTCGTTTTCCACGGTGAAGAAAGGATGGACAAGGAAACGAAATCGCATCTGCAGGAGACGTCGTGGGTGGTGACCATACCCCTGATCCTGCTCGCCATTCCATCCGCGGTAATCGGCTGGTTTACCATCGGACCTGTACTCTTCGGCGGCTATTTCGGCGACTCGATCGTCGTTGCAGCGAATCACGACGTGCTGGCACACCTGGGCGAGTCTTTCCATGGCAGCGCCAGGTTCATGCTGCACGCGCTGCAGGGGCCCGCTGTGTATCTCGCAGCCGCGGGAGCCGGCACTGCCTGGTACCTCTATCTGAAACGCCCGGATCTTCCGCTTATCTGGCGGCAGAAGATGTCGGGCCTGTATGACCTGCTGGACAACAAGTACTACTTCGACGATCTGTACATCAAGGGTTTTGCAGCGGGCGGCCGGCGTGTCGGTCAGTTTCTATGGAACAAGGGTGACGAACTCGTTATCGACGGAATGCTGGTTCACGGCACGGCAAACACGATAGGGCGGCTCGCCGGCGTGCTACGGCAACTGCAGACTGGCTACCTGTACCACTATGCGTTTGCCATGTTCATCGGGCTGACATCCTTTCTCGGCTGGTTGCTGTGGTTTTGAGATGACGGACCGGACCTGACGCATGGATTTATCACACAACATTCTCAGCCTGCTGACCTGGCTGCCGATTTTCGGCGGCATAGCGGTGCTGATTGCCGGTGACGGTGGTGATTCGACGACGCCGCGAGCCGCCGGCATGCGGTTGCTGTCGGTGTCGGTGTCGCTGCTGACATTTGTGCTTAGCGTTTTTCTTTATAACAATTTCGACACGACGACCGCGTCCATGCAATTCGTGGAAAGATCGCCATGGATCGAGGCGCTTAATGTCGAATATTTCCTCGGTGTGGACGGCATTTCCGCGCCGTTGATCATATTGACGGCCTTCATCACGCCACTCGTGATCATTGCCGGCTGGGACTCGATCAAGGAACGGCCAGCGCAGTATTTCGCCGCGTTCCTGATTCTCGAAGGCCTGATGATCGGCGTGTTTGCGGCGCTCGACGGTCTCCTGTTTTATATGTTCTGGGAGGCCATGCTGGTGCCGATGTTCCTGATCATCGGTGTGTGGGGTGGGCAGCGGCGAATTTACGCGACCATGAAGTTTTTCCTGTTCACATTCCTCGGTTCAGTTTTGATGCTGGTTGCCTTTATCTACCTTTACAACAAGGCGGGCAGTTTCAATTTCTTCGCATTCATGGAACTGCCGCTGAGCCTTCTGGAACAGCAACTCATATTCATCGCATTCCTGCTCGCGTTCGCCGTCAAGGTGCCGATGTGGCCGGTACACACCTGGTTGCCGGATGCGCACGTCGAAGCACCTACCGGCGGCTCGGTGATCCTCGCAGCCATCATGCTGAAGATGGGCGGCTATGGTTTTGTCAGGCTTTCGTTACCGATGCTGCCGGACGGCAGTATGTACTTTTCCGGCCTGATGATTGCGTTGTCACTGATTGCAATCGTATACATCGGTTTCGTGGCGCTGATGCAGACGGACATGAAAAAACTCATCGCGTATTCGTCGATTGCGCACATGGGCTTCGTAACCCTCGGGTTTTTCCTGTTTTGGTCGATCGGAAGCGGCAGCGGTGCCGAGCTGGGCATAACCGGCGGCATGGTGCAGATGATTTCGCATGGTCTGGTCTCGGGCGCGATGTTCCTTTGCGTCGGCGTACTTTATGACCGGGTGCACAGCCGGCAGATTGCCGACTACGGCGGCGTTGCAAACACGATGCCGATTTTTGCGGCGTTCATGGTCCTGTTTGCAATGGCGAACGCCGGCCTGCCAGGTACGTCCGGGTTCGTCGGTGAATTCATGGTCATCATCGCCAGTTTCAAGGCCAATTTCTGGTTCGCATTTCTCGCGGCAACCATTATGGTCCTTGGCGCAGCGTACACATTGTGGATGGTGAAGCGCGTCATCTATGGCGATGTGGCCAACAAGAACGTCGCTGCATTGAAGGATTTGCAGCCACGGGAGTTTATTGCCCTCGGTATTCTTGCATTTGCCGTATTGCTGGTTGGACTATGGCCGGCGCCGCTGGTCGATATGATGTCCGCCACGGTTAACGAACTGCTGACGCAAATCAGTCAGTCGAAGCTCTAGCCCGGATTATTCATGAATAACGGCACCCAAAACACTAATTGGCATATGTATCAAGTGGTTCAGGACCATTTGGCCCGTGCCGCAATGATACAGTTGGTGCCTGCCGGGCTGTCGCTTCCTGTGCCGGCACATCACGTCCGATCCTGCTCAACCCGTAGCTGTGCTATGAATCTCGCACGATCGGTCGCGCTGCACGCAGCACAAAAACCATCATTCCCGGCTATTCATGAATAGTCCGGGCCAGGGTCTGTTTTACACATGATATTCGGCGAATTTTCAGCTGCTGCACCAGAGATCACGTTACTGGCGCTTATCTGCATCGTGCTGCTTGCGGACCTGTTTGTGAAAGACGAACAGCGCATCGCAACCTTCTGGCTCAGCATTGCTGCGCTGGCCGTCACTGCATGGGCGTTAGTCGCCACGGCGCCGCAGTCGGCAACCATCATCTTCGATGGCAGTTATGTAAGCGATGCCTTGTCGCAGGTGTTGAAGCTGGCTGCCGTCGGCGTGGTTGCGGTGGGTTTCCTGTACGCGCGGGATTACCTGCAGCAGAACGATCTCCTGAAAGGCGAGTTTTTTTTGCTGGGCCTTTTCGGCCTGCTCGGCATCATGATCATGATCTCCGCGAACAGTTTGCTGACCATGTATCTGGGCCTGGAAACCCTGTCGCTGTCCCTGTATGCGCTGGTTGCATTTGAACGAAATTCAGCGTCGGCCGCTGAGGCAGCGATGAAGTATTTCGTCCTGGGTGCGATAGCGTCAGGGTCGCTGCTGTACGGCATCTCGTGGATTTACGGCCTGACTGGCAGCCTTCAGTTTGACGAGATCGCGCTCGCCGTACAGTCCGGTGATGTCAGGGGCATGCCGTTATATTTTGGCCTGGCCTTCATTACTGTTGGCATCGCATTCAAGTTCGGTGCCGTGCCGTTTCACATGTGGCTGCCAGACGTCTACCAGGGCGCCAGGACGCCCGTGACGCTGTATATCGCCTCGGCGCCGAAACTTGCAGCCCTGGCGCTATTCATGAGAATCCTCATTGACGGGCTCGGCGACCTGCATGACGTGTGGCAGGGCATGATCATGGTACTGGCCGTGCTGTCACTGCTGATCGGCAATATCGTCGCCATCGCACAGACCAACATCAAGCGCATGCTCGGCTACTCTGCGATCGCTCACGTGGGGTTCATCCTGATGGCGCTGTTTACCGGCACCGAGCAGGGATATGCAGCTGCACTTTTCTACACGCTGACTTACGTGGTGATGGCCGCGGGCGCCTTCGGCATGGTCATCCTCCTGAGCCGTCAGGGATTCGAGGCCGAACACCTGGGCGATTTCAAGGGGCTGAACGCCCGCAGCCCCTGGTTTGCCCTGATGATGCTGTTCTTCATGTTCGGCCTGGCAGGCGTGCCGCCATGGGTCGGCTTCATTGCCAAATTGAGCGTTATCAGCGCGGTGCTCGATGCCGGATTCCCCGGCCTTGCCGTCCTGCTGGTGCTGGTGTCCGTGGTGGGTGCGTACTACTACCTGCGTGTCATCTGGTTCATGTATTTCGATGCGGCCGAGGACAAATCGGTGTTCCAGGCCGGGCCGGACACACGCCTGGTCTTAAGCCTGAACGGCGTTGCGGTACTGGCTCTTGGCATCCTCCCGGGAGGGCTGCTGGCGCTGTGCATCAGCGTTATCGCGCAAAACTGACAAGCGCCAATTCATTACTGCAATTCCCTTGTAAATACAGGGCTCAATCCGTATCATCCCGGCCCTGCGGATGCGGGGTGGAGCAGTCTGGCAGCTCGTCGGGCTCATAACCCGAAGGTCGCAGGTTCAAATCCTGCCCCCGCTACCATTTTTTGCCTATTTATATGCAGGCTATCCAAGGGTCTTGTTTCGACAAGGCCCTTTGCATTTGGGGAAGGGTGCGCCCACAGTACGCCGTCACGCGGTTTAAGGGTCACAGTGCCGAGTAGGGCATGCAGGTGCAACCTGGCGGCCTCTATGTCCTCTAATGTCGTATGCGGGTTCTCCGCCAGTGCTTCAATTCCAATTACTAGGTCCCGCCATCGCTCGACGAGTGCCGGTAGAACATCTGGCAGGAATTTGATAGCTGGTGCTGCTTGTTTAGCATCTTGGAATGCCAACTCGGTCTTGGCCTTGTCCTGCTCTAGCTTGGTCAGCCGATTCGCCAACGTATCGCTGATTCCCACGGCTTCGATTGCATCTGTCAGCTTGGTCAGTTTGGCGTCAATCACCCGTAGTTTCCCGGCCAGTATGTCAGCATCTTTGGGCTTAACTTCAAGCCCGCGCAGGGCCGCCTTAAACTGCTTGGTGACGTAGGCGATCATATCGTCGCTCAAGAGCTGCGATTTCACGTTTTCAAGAATTGCCGATTCGGCAATCTCACGCTTTACTCTGATGTTGTTATCACAAAGATGCCAACCGCCATTGGTATGGCTTGAGCATCCATAGGCGCGGGAATCGTGCATGATGAAATTCGCACCGCACTCGCCGCACTTCATAAGCCCGGATAGCAGGTATTTGGAGGGGCGACCCCGAAGTCGTTTGTTGTTTTTGTGTGCATTCTTGCGTGACTGGCGAAGCCTAGCCTGTACCCGTTCCCAAAGTGCATCCTCAATAATTCGGAGTTCCGGGTGATCCTGGATAATCCAGTCGGATTCTGGCCGAATCTCGGCAATGCGCTTTGAGGTGCCGGGAACCCTTTTCGTTCGACGCCGATTCCAGATCACCTGGCCGATATATAGCTCACGCCTGAGAATGCCCGTGAACTGCTTGGCTGTTCCTACAAGGGCAGAGCCCATCCAGCCCCGGCTGCGTCGTGTTACGCGCTTCCAAGTTGACCCGGGGGAGGGGACTCCTCGGGCGTTCAGGTCGTCACATATTTTTCGGGGTGATTCTCCGTCTGCATAACGGGTAAATATCTCCCGCACAATCTCGGCCTCGTGTTCGATCACGATATGGCGTTTCTTTGACTGTGGATCGTCTGGGTCTACAGCTTCGGTCTCGAAACCGTAGGTCTTGCCGCCCGCTGAGAATCCAGCCTTTGCACGCTCACGCAACCCCCTGTGTGTGCGTTCTTTGATCTTGCGCAGTTCAAGCGAATCAATGCCGCCGTAGATACTAGCGAGCAGGGCAGCGGTCTCGTGGCGGCTATCGAATCCCTTACAGTCGACCAGGAACTGATTGCGGAAGCTGAAGATTTCCAGCAGCCGCGGAAGTTCGCCTGGGCGGCGGGTGAGTCGGCTCGTCTCGTCCACGATGATCGCCTCGAACAAGCCTGACTCAGAGTCGGCAAGCAATTGCTGGTAACCCGGCCGGGAGTCGTCGGTACCGCTGATCGCCTCGTCGCTGTAGTGTTCGACAACGTGCCAGCCGTTTTCATTTGCAACTGCTTCACAGTTTGTAATCTGGCCTGTAATACTCGACTTATCCTGCAGGTCCGTTGAGTAACGGGCATAAATAGCGACTTTCATTTCTTCTTCCTCTTCCGGCTTCTGGCAACGGCCTGTCGATTCAAAATCACATCGCATTCAGCCGACTTGCAATACTTGCGAGCGGTGCCTCTGGAGCTTCGATCTAAAACGATGTTGCTACATCCGTCCCGTTGGCATGTGATGACCTTTTTATGTAGTCCCTCTTGGATAATGGTCCCGACAGCCAAGCCGCATATGGCTCGAAGCGAGGCATTCTCAACGCGCCATTTCCAAACAATCTTCTCCTCATGACCTCCAAGCACGGGTATTTTCTCGGCTGACAACCAACCCTTGAGTCTGATTCCCGAGTCCAGGCGTTTAAACGATTTATCGAAGCCCCATTCGAGTCCTCGCATTGCGTCATAGCAATCTCGATTATTGAACCCAGCAGCAGTCATCAGCCATAACCTCACATCAGCTTGAATCGTATGGCAGGTTTCCGGACTCGGAATTTTGTTGGGCATCCATGCTCCGTCGAAGTAGCGACGCACTACTTTGGCTGGGTCGTCCAAATCGGCATTGGCGAAGGAAACAACGGCGTTGATCAGCTCGTTCTGTAATGGGAAAACGCCCATAGATCCTCTGTAAGGCTTTACATAGTGTTTTATGATTTACTAGATTACCGTACAATCGGATTTTACGCAACAAGGAGGTGCGATATGAATTATGAAGATGCGCCAGTGGTTCCAACGACAACGGTTTTTCGAGAGGCCCGCGTTTCGTCGGTTCGAGGGAAGGTCGTTGTCCGAAAGCTAACCGAGGCGGGACTTATTGATCCGGTATCCACGCCGACCCGGCGAGAGTACCTAACACCTTCACAAGGCCGCGTCCTGTTTGACGAACTGACAGGCGCGTCGTAGTGAATTTAGACCCGCACATGAAAGCACTCACGGACGTACTTATCCGTGTTGCTGTGCGGGAGTTGAAAAAGCAAAAGCCAGGGAACGAACCTGGCTCTTGCGATGGAAGTTCCACTGACTTTGGAGGATGGAACGATGGCAAGGATAGCACAACAGAAATACATCGCGTTTAGCAATGGGGAATTACTCCCCGACATAAGCCTTGATTGGATTATCGACGCTGCCCTGCGCGGCAGGATGACACCCAGTGGAAGGAAACTACTTTTAATTCCCGACACAAGGAAAGGACCGGAAGATGCATCCGGTCTTCGCCATATCGGCAAATTCCGCAAGTCCGACTGCATCACCGTCAAACAGCTTATTCGCAAAATGGGCAAAGCCAGACTTCGCCAAAAAGAGCGAAAAACTGTCAAAAAACATGAGCTAAATCAAAGCATTAAAAACCGCAAAATACGGTCTGGTACTACACCCTCAGGTCAAGGATTTCTGCATAAGGAGCCGCGTCCAATTGAACTCAAAAACGCATCCGTCGAGGTGGCGTCATGACCGCCTGGCGTGGGAACGGGCCGTCAGAACTCAATCAGCTATCCGGCGCGAAAGAAATCGCCAATATGAAAACTTGCCCCAGTAAGGAACTGACACGTAAACAAATACAAAAACTCCTAAACACCGCTCTATACGCCGCTGGCGTGAGATTCCATTCAAAAGGTCGTCCACCTAGCGGCTGGTATCGAAGCAACCCAGGTTTGATAGGAATTGGAAGTGGTCGGAATCGTGCGAATTGTGGACGGGCATGGAATCCGAAGGGACCGTTTATTCCGCTAAAGATAAAAAAATACGCCGAACCGCCAAGGC
>SMVA01112836.1_pt1 | contig 17857 bp, 15 predicted proteins | sample 2456451 | NCBI WGS metagenome assembly SMVA01 (sample SAMN11095933, study PRJNA526329) | marine sediment metagenome | biome: Marine sediment; feature: Surficial sediment; material: Deep marine sediment; isolation source: Hadal surficial sediment | place: Pacific Ocean | collected 2014-05 | depth...
GCGAGGCGCGTGCCGATGCAGTAGAGACTCCGATCGGCTTTCTGCCGAAGCCTGAGGATATCGACCTCAGCGGTCTCGATATCGACCCGGCCGACCTCGCCGCTTTGCTCAAGGTAGATCGCCAGGCCTGGAGAGAGGAAATGGCGTCGATCGGCCAATACCTCGACGAATACGCTGACCGCATACCGGCGCAGCTAAAGGCCGAATACGACAAAATTTCAGAAAATTTGAGCTGATTTAGTCCGGTCGCCGATCCGCGCGGCCCGACTCGTCAATCTTCGAAGCGGTATTCAACAGCAAGTTCGGTTTCCCGGTCCGCCGCCCGGCCAAGACCGATCGAACCCGAGCCCGACAGATCGATCCTGTCGCGGCGCACGTATATTTCCTCGCCATCGTCTCTCTTTACGAAAGTTCCATTGGTGCTTTCGTCGATAAGTACGAACCGACCCTTGGCGTATTCGATACGAGCGTGAATCCTGGAAATAAGTTTGCCCTTTACGACGACATCGTTTTCGTTGGCGCGGCCCAGACTAATGTTCGTCAGCAATCCGTCTCCTACCACGACGTCATTGTCCCGGAAACAGATATGCAACTTCCGACCGGCGGTGGTTTCGGGCACGAGAAGATCAGATGGCAGGCTCATGCTGGTCGCGTCTTCCGGCTGCCAGAGGACCTCGAAAATCGCGACTTCATCAGACTGACTGCCAACCCTTGCAACATCGACCTGTCGCACCAGCGATCTCCATTCACTACTTAGTTGCTCGACGGTAACGGACGTCGTGATGATTTGTCCGGACTTGGCCTGAGAGGTCATACGGTTTGCCGTATGGACTGCCGCACCGAAAATATCGCTTTTCTCGACAACCACGGCGCCATAGTGGCAGCCGATGCGAATAGACACGTTCACGCCATCGCCGCCCAACTTCGGATTATTGGTGATCCTCTGCTGCATCTGACTGCCGGCGTTCATGGCATCGTCCGCCGACGGAAAAGTCGACATGACCTCATCGCCCATCGTCTTGATCACGGAACCGCCGTACTGATCGGTCGCGTGGCGCATGATCTCCACGCACTGCTGAACGGTTTCGCGCGCAAGATCGTCACCCAAGACATCGTAGAGGTGCGTGCTACCGACAACATCTGCGAACAGGATGACGACTTCAGTTTCGCCGCTGACACTTTCTAGGTTACTGACCATTGAATATGCAACCGCCGCAAGCCGCAATTATAAGGCAATCCCGGGGCGAAGCGGCAGACACTGCGGCCTGGCACAGATTGGACCTTATTACTCCGAGCCGGCCTATTTCTCCGCTACAAGATAGGCGATCCAACCGGCGTCCGCCTCGCCCTTCGTTTCCGGCGTAAAAATGCCGTTACCCTCGCCGTCCTCGTCGGTGCCTTCCCAAAAGACCGTCGGGCTCTTGAAACCGGCCTCCGTCAGCAGTTCGAGAAGCTCAGGCAATGTCCAGAGCCGCCAGTGATAGGTAAAGGCCTTTTTGAGCTTCGAACCGTCCGGAAACTTGAAGTGGATGTGGCAGGTCATCTCGCCCGTGACCGGATAGTACCGGGCCTGCTGCCAGATATAGGTGAAGTCGTCATACTTGGTCTTTTCCTTCATTTCCTCGAAGGCTTCATATCCCCCGAAAGCATCGAGGAAAAACACGCCGTCGCTATTGAGGGACCGGTACACGGAACGAAAATAGGCCAGCATTTCTTCGCGTTTCTTGAATATGAAATAGCTGAAATTGAACGCCCCGACCACGTCGACGGGCTCGGTCCGCACCTGCATGACATCCGATTCAGTCAGCGTTACGCGCTGCTGCTGTTCCTCGGTCAACCGATTCAGGCGGTTGGTTCGGCCCCAATTCTGAACCTCGCGATCGATATCGACACCGACGGCCGTATGCTCGGATCCTTGCCGGACCCACTGACAGCAAGCGCTCGCCGTGCCACAGAAATCCTCTCTGAAACTCAATGCCGAACGATCGCGAATGGCCCGGAACCGGGTCGACATGAAGTCGCACTCTTCTTCAACACTCTGTACGGAAGCTTCGTACAACTCGTGCAAATCAGCCAGCTCCGCCATGGTCGGCGCGGCCAGCGAGCGCCCACGGGCAAGATCCTGTTTTCTCACTGCCATGTTGCTGATATTTCCCTTATCCGATAATTAACACACGACTTCACGAACGCTGGCATTAACGCAGCCTTCCCCACTCCCCGTCAAGTGCTCGGGTGGCAGCATCTACAACGGCAAGCGACTCGAGCAGGACCTCGGGGCCGGCACCGGGTCGCGACGCGTTTTCGCTTATAAACCGCCGCCAGAGTCTCGCGCCGGCTCGGCCACTATACATACCCAGCATATGCCGCGTAACGTGATGCAAACGCACCCCGCGCCCGAGCTGTTGCTCCGCATAATCGGCCATCTTGCGTATGACCTCATCGCGCGCTGGTGCGCGCCACGGCCGCCCATCGAGCGAGGGTATGAATCGGGCCTGCAGATCGGCCAGAAAAAACGGGTCCGCGTAGGCCTTGCGTCCGATCATGACGCCGTCCACATGCCTCAGGTGTGCCTCCACGGCGTCACAGGTTTGAATCCCGCCATTCACGACGATGTGCAGATTCTGGAATTCGCGTTTTAACCGATAAACCGTCTCATATCTGAGTGGCGGTAAAGTTCTGTTTTCCTTCGGACTCAAACCCGCCAGTATGGCCTTGCGGGCATGTACGATAAAATAGTTGCAACCTGCGGCCGCGACGCAGCTGATGAATTCGGCCAGGAATTCGTAATCGTCATGGTCATCTATACCGATCCGCGTCTTGACGGTTACCGGAAGATTGCTGGCCTGCCGCAGCGCGCCGACACATGCGGCCACGCGCGTGGGCTCCGCCATGAGGCAGGCTCCGAATCGGCCCGATTGCACGCGGTCACTCGGACAACCCACGTTCAGATTTATTTCCGCATAGCCATAGGGCGCTGCAATCCTGGCCGCATCTGCCAAAATTTCCGGGTCGCTGCCGCCGAGTTGAAGCACCAGCGGCTGCTCGGCCGGATCGAATCCGAGCAGTCGATCGCGGTCACCCTCGACGACGGCACGTGCCGTCACCATTTCCGTATACAACCGCACTGACGGGCTCAGGAGTCGCAGAAAATAGCGGCAATGAAGATCCGTACAGTCCATCATCGGGGCAACGGAAATCATGCCGGAACCCGCGCAGTTTCATCGATAAGGAACGCGACGATAAGCCGCAGAGCCTCCTTGTCCGTGGCGCCGTTCTTTTTGGCACGTTCGAATACCTCGACTTGCCGGTGAGCGCTCGTGCCCCGCTTGATTATTTCACGGACGTGGGCGACCTCTGCCTCGCAGTTCAACGCCTCGGCGTCTTTGGCGGTCAAGTCCAGGATTTCATCGACCAGATCGCTGAATGGGACCAGTTCCCCTTTTGCCAGATCCATGAGGCTTTCGTCACATCCGTAGCGCATGGCTCTCCAGCGGTTCTCATTCAGCAGCATCGCATTATAGATTCTCCAGCGCTGATTTTTGATGCGCAGGCGATACAGCATGCGCAAAAGGCACATAGTCAATGCCGCCAGCGCAATCGCGTCTTCGAGTGTCGTGCAGACGTCGAATATCCTCGTCTCGAGCGTCGGGTAACGCGCGCTCGGGCGTATGTCCCACCAAATTTTCGTCGCGTTCTCGAGCAAGCCCGCGTTGACGAGAATCTCAACGTGACGCGCGTATTCCGCATAGCTCTCGAAGCGCTTCGGGAGGCCCGTGCGGGGCAGCGCATCGAAGATCGTAAGACGGTACGACTTCAACCCGGTATCCACGCCTTCCCAGAATGGCGACGACGTACTCATCGCCAGCAAATGTGGCACGAAATAACGCATCTGGTTCATGAGATCGATGCGCAATTCGTCATCTTCGATACCGACATGGACGTGCATGCCACAAATCAGCATGCGGCGCGCCGCCGCCTGTAATTCGTCGGTCAGGTTTCGATAGCGCTCTATGGGTGTGTGCATTTGTTGCATCCACAGGCCGAACGGATGCGTCGAAGCCGCGATGGGGCTGAGCCCCTCCTTGCCTGCTTCTTCGATTACAATGCCGCGTAATCGGGCCAGGTCATCCCGTGCCTCGGCAATTGTCTTGCAAACCTGCGTGCCGACCTCGATCTGCGAACGCAACAACTCGGGCGTAACCTGCCAGCGCGTCCGACGTCGGCATTCCTCCATGATCGTCGGCGGCGGATCACTGACGAGATCCATCGTTTTGCTGTCGACGAGGAGATATTCCTCCTCGATGCCGAGCGTAAAACTGGGTTCTATCAGACGCATTCGGGCACCTCTGCCATCCGGCTATTGGGTCCAGAGCGAATAGAGTTCCACATCATCGAGAATCGGCGCCAGTACCCCGGCCAACAGGTCGCCCCAGTGACGTACGCCTTCGTCAGTCTCAATGAGATCTTGCCGAATTTCAATGGAGACGTGCGGCAATCCCTGTGCTTCCCCGTGATGATCAATCGTGAAGTCGTGCGGGTCGCGACCCGAATAGGGCTCATTGTCGCCGACCATGACATCCGGAATCGCCCGCAGCTCCTCGATGAGCGGCATCGACATGCGCGGGTCGGAGTCCCAAAGAATGCCGATATGCCACGGTCGCGCATCATTCCGTAGCACGGGTGTAAAACTGTGCATTGCGATCAGGGCCGGCGCTGCGCCAGGCGCCTCGAGCCTGGCCAGTTCGTCACGTATGGCATGGTGATACGGCCAGTACAGCGCGTCGGCCCGCATCTGCCGGTCGGCATGATCCAAGTCCCGATTCCCCGGCACCACGGTGTCGTCGTCGATAGGAAAAGCCGTCGGATCATCAAGCCTTCGGTTGCAGTCGACGACGAGGCGCGAGTATCCCGCCAACACCGCCGGCAAGTGCAGAACCCGACTCAGGTACCGCGTTAAGGCGCCCGCGCCGATATCAAGGGCGAAGTGTGTGTCCAGATCTGTCGGGGCCACACCGAGATTATTCAATCGCTTCGGAATCCGGTTCGATGCGTGGTCGCAGACGAGCAATGCAGGCCTTGCTGGGTCAACCTCCAGAATACTGAACGGTGCCAGCTCATCCGGACTCAGCAATGCCATTTCATCAACCAATCGTTCGTGTCTCCCGGCCCTTGCGTCTGTGACTTATCATAGTCTAACGTCTCACATAACAAACGCACTGAGAAGGAAGAGCCTGACGCCATGGCCAACAAAACCATCCTCGTAACCGGCGGTGCCGGCTATATCGGCAGCCACGCTGCCAGGCTACTCGCAGAGGCCGGCGAGAATATCGTCATTCTCGACAATTTGTCGACGGGATTCAGAGCAGCCGTCCTCGATGCGGAACTGATCATCGGCGACTCCGGCGATCGCGAGCTCGTCAGTCGCATCATCGCGGACCATGCAATCGACACCATCATGCATTTCGCCGCGCACACGATTGTGCCCGAATCGGTCGAGAAGCCGTTGACTTATTACGGCAACAACACCTGTGCGAGCCGGAACCTCATGGAATGCGCCGTTGCTGGCAACATTCGCCATTTCGTTTTTTCGTCAACGGCCGCCGTCTACGGAATCCCCGAAGGCGGCCTGTGCACGGAAGATTCCGTGACCGCTCCGATCAACCCGTACGGCACATCCAAACTCATGACTGAATGGATGCTGCGGGATGTCGCCATCGTCACCGACATGTCCTACGTCGCCCTGCGCTATTTCAACGTAGCGGGGAGCGATCCGGAGTGTCGTATCGGCCAGTCCACGGCAAAAGCGACCCTGCTGACCAAGGTCGCGTGCGAAGCAGCTGTCGGCAAGCGCGACAAACTTTATATTTTTGGCACCGACTACGACACGCCGGACGGCACGGCTATCCGCGATTACATCCATATTGAAGATATCGCGCGCGCGCACCTCGACGCGCTCGAGTACCTGCGCGGGGGCGGCGAATCGACCACTCTGAACTGCGGATACGGGCATGGTTACAGCGTGCGCGAGGTCCTGGCGGCAGTCGAGAAAGCGCACGGCCGGCCGTTACCGATCGAGGAGGCGCCGCGGCGGGCCGGCGACCCGCCGATTCTGATCGCAGCTTGCGAACGTATCAAGACCGTCTTGGGATGGTCACCGCGTTACGACGATCTCGAAAAAATCGTAACGTCTTCGCTGAACTGGGAAAAACACCTGCAGAAGCATCCGGTGAAATGATGCATGGGCCTGATCAGCGATTGGTCTTAATGTCGTATTTTTCGAGCATGTCGTAGAGTGTAGGGCGCGTTATCCCAAGCAATTTAGCCGCTCTGGAAATATTGCCGGATGCATAGACGAGCGCGCGTTTAATGGTACGCGTCTCGGATTGCCGACGAACTTTACGCAAATTCAGGTCCGGCCCGGCCGTATCCACGTCCGCCAACCCGAGGTCGGCCGCCGTAATCTGCTTGCCCTCAACCATGATCACTGCGCCCTTGATCTTATTCTCGAGCTCGCGAACGTTGCCCGGCCATGCGTAGTTCTGAATCGCGCTTTGGGCATCCTGGCTGAATCCCTTGAACGCACGTCCCTGCCTGCGCGCTTCGTCATCAAGCAATGTGCGCGCGAGAATCAGGCGACCGCCTTCCCGTTCTCTGAGCGGCGGAATATTGATCGTGATTTCGCTGACGCGATAGTAAAGGTCTTCCCGGAAACGATGTTCGTCGATCAGGGTTTTCAGATCCTGGTTTGTCGCACAGACGACGCGGACGTCGACGTTGATCTCCTCGCGACCACCGACTCGTTCGATCACGCGCTCCTGCAAAAACCTCAGCAATTTCGCCTGCAACGCAATTGGCATATCACCGATTTCGTCTAGAAATAGTGTGCCGCCGTGGGCGAGTTCAAACCTGCCCGGCGTCTGCTTTACAGCGCCCGTGAAAGCGCCACGCTCATAACCGAAGAGCTCACTTTCGAGAAGATTCTCCGGGATCGCCGCGCAATTGATCGCGACGAAACGCTTATCAAGGCGCGGGCTCAGCGAATGCAGTGCCCTCGCAAACAATTCCTTGCCCGTGCCGCTCTCGCCAAGCAGCAGCGTGGTTGCGTTAGTTGGCGCAACCTTCTCGATAATCCGGCAGACCTGCAACATCTTCTCGCTGGCCGCTACGATGCCATCCAAAGGCGACCTGCTTTCACTGCGCAACAGGCGCTGATTCTCCTGCTCAAGCTCGAAAATCTGGTAGGCACGGCTGACGATGAGCTGTAGCGCCTCAGTCTCGACCGGCTTCTGATAAAAATCATAGGCACCGAGACTGATAGCCTTGAGGGCGTTTTCCTGGTCGCCGTGTCCGGTCACAACGATGACTTTCGTCGCCGGTAAAAGCGCCAGCGTTTCCTCAAGCGTCGCCAGACCCTCGGCCACGCCCTCAGGATCCGGCGGCAACCCGAGATCCTGCAAAACGACAGCCGGCTCGTGGCGCCTGAGTTGCGCAAGCGCGGACACGCGGTCTTCTGCGACGAGGACTTCGTAATCCTCGAAGCACCAACGCAACTGACGCTGCAAGCCCAGGTCGTCTTCGACGACGAGCAGTCTCCTTGGTTGTTCCGTCACATGGGCCCCTTCCACTCGGCCATTAGTCAATCGGCGATGGGTAACCTTATCAGCACTTGGGTGCCTTGACCCGTTTCGGATTCAACATTCAGAACCCCGCCGGAATCGGTCACGAAAGTCCGTGCCTGATAAGCCCCGATGCCCATGCCTTTGCTGCCCTTGGTGCTGTCGAAAGGCCTGAACAGCCGGTTGCGGATAAAATCGGCCGCCATACCGCAGCCATCGTCCGTGATGCTGATAACGGCCTGACCATCGTGCTCCATCAACCGGACCTTGACGAAACCGTCGCTGGACGTTGCCTCCTGCGCGTTCCGGATCAGGTGGGCGACGACGGCCGTAAAACGCTCGCGGTCGATATTCGCGTATAGCGAGTCACCTTTATTCTCAAAGCTGGGTTGCGGTACCCCGCCCTGGGTCTTCTCGATCGCCTCGGACAGCGCCTCGCTGAGACCGACCCGTTCGCGCGGACCGGACGTGTCACCACTTTTCAATTGACTCAGGAGCTTGTTCATCCGCGCGACCGAGTTCTCGATCGTCGCCATTGCGTCCTCGAAAAATTCCGGATTTCCTTTGTGCTTGGATGCGTTCTTGACCATGAGCGACTGCTGTGCGATGAGGTTTTTCAGATCGTGCATAACGAAAGCTGTGAGCCGGTTGAAAGCTTCGAACTGCTGGGCCTCGGCGAGCTGGTGGTCGGCCTGATATTGCGCAAGGTGTGCGGCAACCTGGCGACCCGACGTGCGCAGCAGGTCAATCTCCTCGAATGTCAGGCGGAAGGCCGAACTCGATTGCAGCAGCACGATGAACCCGAGCAAATCCTCGCTACTGAGGAGCGGAACGACAAGCAACGCGTCGGGCAACTGTTCCAGCCATGAGGGCCGCTTGAGCCCATCATACAGTTCCGGATCTCGATCGAGCTCGACCGTGTCCAGGATCCACTGGCGTTCGCGCATGAACACGAGTGCCGGATCATCTCCCGGAACGGGTGTCTGGGGCCAGATGCGCGTGTTCCAGTTGGCGGCGCAGGTAAACGGCGTGTCTTCGCTCGCCCGGAGCCAGAGCACGCCGGCCGGGGCACCGACAATCTGCGCCACGGCTTTTATCGTCCTCTCGGGCAGCGGCAACGACTGCTCCGGCGACGCGAGCGTATCGATGAGACGCAACCACTCTTCACGATAGTCGAATCGGAATGGCAGGAAATGCTTGCTGATGAACACGCGCAACCGGGCGCTCAGGTTTTCGGAAAACAGCAGAATGGTGATTGGCACACCCGTGAGTCCGATCATCAGGGCCGCCAGTGGTTGCGCATTAACGGGATCCATGGAGCGGTACAACGGCGTCAGCGTCAGCAGCAGGAGCAAAAAACCAAGCATTGCGAGCAAGCGCGGCAGATAGGCGCGGGCACGCGGCGAGATAAAAATGTCCAGCGACCACTGTGGGCGCCGGTGGAGGGCATACATGACCATGACCGCCGCACCGGCAGCCAGCACTGCCTGCAATATGATGAGCGACATCGGCACCGAGGTCGCCAGCGTTGCGACACCGAACACGAAAATTTGCGCACCGCCGGCGAGGCCACCGGCCGTCGCCATTGCGGTCAACGCAACGCCGTCTTCTACCGGCGCATCGCGATTCAATTGTGCCGACAATGCGAAGCAAACCAGACCGACGCTTAGAACGATAACGTGATAGTAATTTGTGGCCCGCTCGCTACCGTCACCGAGATAAACGACCCACGCCACCAGCGATCCGGCCACGATGACCATGAACCAGAACAGGTATAGACCGCGCCGGACCGTCTCAGGCATGGACTGCCGATATGGCCCACGCAGTAAGCGGTGCAGGACCGCAAACCAGGCGAACATGTATAGCGCCTCGAAACCGAAGCTCAGGGAGTCGAGCCCAAAGTCACCGGGCTGCGACGTAGTCGCCGAATAGAGACTCCACGCGACACCCGCAGCCGCCAGGAACAGGAAATACTGCCGCAGGAGCCCGCTGCCTCGAACGGTCAGGACATAGATCCCGAGCGCGCCATAGGCGGTAGCCGCGCCAAGATACCAGGGCAGCGGGCTGACGATCATGTCAGCCACGCTGACGCCTGCGCACAATAAAGGTCAACCATCCCACAAGATTCACCCGGAAAGCCCCGTCAGACCGAATAATAATTGATTTATCAATGAAATGGGGGCATCAGGGCGTCTGCCCATCCGTGCTGCCGGTCACATCATCAGCGCGAAACCCCCTGTAACATGCCGCAATCCTATCTTTGGAGGTGCGCTCCCATGGGCCATCCAAAAAAATATTTTGTCAAACTGGCCGTGGCCGCAGCATACCTGCTCGTCGGCTGCGACGTCGCTTTGGCGGCCGACCATTCGAATTGGAATCGGTTTCGACTCACATTAGGCACGTTCAAGCCGAGTATCGATTCGACGGTACGTCTCGATACCTCGGCATTCCTGGCAGGAACTAATTTGGACCTCGAAGACGATCTCGGACTCGAGGATTCCGACAACCTGTTCAGCATCGAAGCCATGTGGCGACTGACGAAACGCTTTTCGCTCGAGGCCAGTTACTTCGAACTGGGTCGCAGCGGCTCGAGCACGCTGACGCAAACGATCAGTTTCGGTGACCAGACTTTCGGCTTGAACGCGGATATCGACAGCAAGATGACCACGGATATCGCCTCACTCGCCGTGCAATACAGCTTCTGGCACAGCGAGAAACTCGATATCGCGGCATCTCTCGGCGCCTACCTCATGAAAATCGAGGCCAGCATCGATTCCACGACGCCGATCGCAGTGACCGAGTCCGTCGATGCAAATGTACCGCTGCCATTGATGGGGCTTCGCCTTGAATATTTTTTCACGCCGAAACTCTCGATGAATCTGAAAGCACGCTACTTCGCGGTCGAGATCAGCGACGTTGACGGCTCGATGAACAACTTCCTGGTAGGGCTGCAATACAACGTTTTCGAGCACCTCGGGATCGGTGTCGGCTACGAGCATTTTGGCGTCGATGTCACGTCGCAAAACGTCGATTTTCCAGGGGCCTTCGAGTTTCAATATGACGGCCCAAAACTGTTCGTGAGCGCGCAGTTCTAGAGCATAAATGGGGTCTGACCCCAATTTAAATGGGGTCAGACCCCATTTTTCAGGCCCAGTGTGATGGCGTCCCCAAGGGGGTTCGAACCCCTGTTGCCGCCGTGAAAGGGCGGAGTCCTAACCGCTAGACGATGGGGACACAGTCGGTGATCTCGATTTCACCTCGAAACGGGTATCTGGTGGAGCTAGACGGGATCGAACCGACGACCTCTTGCATGCCATGCAAGCGCTCTCCCAGCTGAGCTATAGCCCCAGAAACAGCGCCGAGACTCTACGCGAGGCCCAAAAACCTGTCAACCTGACACGCGTCGATTATCCGCGTGAGTCGATATACGCGAGCGCCCCGTCGATCCGCTCGAGCGTACGCGCCTGCCCGACCAGCGCAATCGTCGCATCGATCGGGGGTGACACCGATCCTCCGGTCACGGCAACCCGCAGCGGTTGACCGAGCTTACCGAAGCCGATTTCGAAATCGTCGGCCACAGCCTGGATGGCCTGCTGAATGGCCTCCGCGTCCCAGGTCGCCAGCGCCGCGAGTCTTCCGCGCACATCGCTGAGGGGCGCCTTAATGACGGGTCGCAGGTGCTTTTTAGCCGCTTTCGGTTCAAGCGTCGAAAAATCATGAAACAAGTACCCACAGCTTTGCGCGAGATCAGCAAGCGTCGTTGCTCGTTCGCGATACGTTTCGATGACGGCCTCCAGCGAGGGCCCCTGGTTCGGATCGAGGTCCAGTCGTTTCAGCTGCGCCTCGAGCCCCGGCACCAGTTCAGTAGCGGATGCCTCCATGATGTACCGCTGATTCATCCAGGTGAGCTTTTCCGGATCGAACCGGGACGCCGATGCGTTCACGTCCTTGAGGTCGAACAGGTTCACCATCTCGACCCGTGAAAAAATCTCCTGATCTCCATGCGACCATCCCAGTCGCAAAAGATAATTCAGCAGCGCATCCGGTAAATACCCCTGATCACGATACTCGAGGACGCTGACGGCCCCGTGGCGCTTCGAGAGTCGCGCGCCGTCTGCACCGAGGATCATCGGCAAGTGGGCATATTCCGGTCGCGTGAAATTCAGCGCTTCGATAATGTTGATATGTCTCGGCGTATTGTTCAGGTGATCGTCGCCGCGAATCACATGTGAAATGCCCATATCGGCATCATCGACGACCACGCCAAAATGAAATGTCGGCGTCCCGTCCGCGCGCATGATTATGAGGTCATCGAGTTCTGCGTTGGCGAACACCACGCGGCCACGCACGAGATCGTCGATGATGACCTCGCCGGTCCGTGGCATCCTGAAGCGCAAAACCGGATCGACACCGGCGCGCGGCTTGGCGCCTTCCCGGCAACGGCCGTCGTAACGAGGATTTTCACCTGCCGCCCTCTGTTCCGCGCGCATGGCCTCGAGCTCCTCCAGCGTGCAGTAACAATGATAGGCCGTGCCCGCTGCCAGCATCGTTTCGGCCAGCTCGCGATATCGCGCAGATCGCTCACTCTGATAGAACGGCCCCTCGTCCCAATCGAGGCCAACCCATTCCATTCCGGTCAGGATCGCGTCGATCGATTCGCGCGTCGATCGTTCCCGATCCGTATCCTCGATCCGCAGCACGAAACGCCCGCCGTGATGGCGCGCGTAGAGCCAGCAAAACAGGGCCGTGCGAACACCACCGATATGCAAATGGCCGGTCGGGCTGGGCGCAAAACGTGTCTTAATGTCCATCGGCCTGATGAATTTGGCACACCTATGATTTCTTGGCAAACTGACGCCAAGTGATGTGTCCAGCGACAATAAAGAAAAGCCGTTCATGACCGTCGTTCAGAGCCTGTTTCCGTCGGCGGTGGCCTGCGTTTTCTCCGATCGCCCGCCGAGCAATTTTGATTTGCTGGCCGCGGAGACCGACGCCACACGGAATATGCGCGCGACCCGTTTACGTGAGTTCGTGCACGGACGGGCCTGCGCCCGGCAGGCCCTCGCCGATCTCGGATTTCCGGAATGTCCGGTCCCGGTCGGCGAGGATCGGGCGCCTGTATGGCCCGACGGAATCGTCGGCAGCATCTCGCATTCCGACAATCATGCAACCGCCGTCGTCGTGCGAAGCACCGATCATCAGGGACTCGGCGTCGACCTCGAGGTCAATGAGCCACTCGAGGCATCATTGCTGCCGATGCTGTGTCGGCCCGAGGAACTTGCCCGCCTCGGACAACCCGCAACCAACCCGGCCCTGCCGAAGATCGTTTTCAGCGCCAAGGAATCAGTTTTCAAATGCATTTGGCCGATGGTCCGTCGGTTCGTCGACTTTCAGGAAATCGAAATACGCATCGATATCGGCGCGGGAAGCTTCGTCGCAATCCCACACACCGAAAATCTGCCACATGCGCTGATAAAGAAAATCCGGGGCCGCTATGTACAATCCGATAAACTAATCATTACGGGGGCCTACGTTTAAAACGCCCGTTTCGGAGATTTTCGTCTGAACTTCGGATGCTGGTGTCACCGCTTTTATATCCACGCGGCGCGATATGACACGACGCTCCTTGCCGAAACGCCGCTCCAAACCCGTGTGGCCCGGGTCATTGACCGAACGGCGTTCAACATCGTATCGTCGATCGGCCCCGACCTCGCGCCGGTCAATAGAGCGCTCGATAAACTTCATGACCTTCCAGGCCCGCAAAATCATCCACATGTACAGAAGCCCAAACACAACGAACAGACCGGCAACTGAAAATTCCGGGACCCTGAGATCGGTACTGAGCACGCCGATGCCGACGCCGATCAATGCAGCGGCTGACATGATGGCCACGGCCTCGTTAACACGGAAGCCCGCCATGAGCAGTACATGGTGAATGTGTTCCTTGTCTGGAACGAACGGCGACCGCCGTCGCACCAAACGCCGAAAAATCATCGCGACAGTATCGAAGATCGGCAACATCAGGAACCAGAGCGCCGTCGCCGGCGCGATGGTCCGATTCATGCCCTGCGTGAGCGTGATCGCGAACCAGGTGATGGAGAACCCCAGTAGCATGCTGCCTGCATCCCCCATGAAAATCGACGCTTGCTCACGCCGGAAAATTCTGAGGTTAAACATCAGGAACCCCAAGACACTGGCCGCAAGTAATAAAATCAATATCACGTTCACCGTCGGCGCAGCGAGCACCGCCCCGATCATGAGTCCGATCAGGGAAATCAGTGCAAGCGATCCGCTCAGACCATCCAGGCCATCGGACATATTGAGCGCATTGATGATACCCAAAGTCGCAAAGACCGTGAACGGCACCGATAGCCAGCCCAGATAGATCACGTCGCCCGAAAAGCTCACGGCGCCGATGTCCGTGATGACGACGTTGCCACCATAGATCATGACCAGGCTCGCGATAATCTGCGCGATAAACCGAAGCAGCGACGACAGGCGTATGTAATCGTCGATGATCCCTACGAGAACCAATAATCCGGCACCGAGAAAATAGCTCTGCATTACCCGATTGAGAGGCACCGCTCTCAGCTCCATGAGCAGCAGGTAGGTTGCGAGGACAGCGATGTAAATCGCGAGGCCGCCAACGAGCGGCGTGGCGCGCAGGTGGCTGCTGCGCTGGATGGGAATATCCACGAGGCCGGTCAGGTGGGCGACGGGCCGCAACAGGAATATGAGGAGCACTGTCGCCACGAACGCAACGGAGGAGCTGAGGATTAACGTCATGGCGGCGCCCTGCCGGGCAATTTAACGATTATTGTTTTACAATATTCCAAGCCGCAAAAGCTACCGAAATCGAATCGTGAATTCTGCGACATCGCTCACAAGCTATTGCATCGCGACAACCCGGAAACGTGTTAATTTCGGATTGTACACGCAAACGCTACACCCCCTCTAATAGCCGCCCCTGTGTATTTACATAAGAGTGCGCATCATTGTGTTCAAGCGGCCGATTTCGTGGCATGGTAGGCCCCCTTGGCCCAGCGGCCTGCCGCAGACCAAGTTTTTTGTACCGGTAGAATTTGATGGGCGGAGTTCTCAGAATGATTACGAAAAGTAAGCTGATTGGCGTCAAGACCTGCATTTTCGCCGTTGCCGCGGCGATTTTCTTATCGGCGGCCCAGGCTCAGGATGACCCGGCCGAACCGCAAGTCCGTAGGCCCTACACGATAAATCCAGGAGACGTCCTTTCGATTACGGTCTGGAAAGAACCGGAGCTTGCGCGCCGGGTCATCGTTCGCCCGGATGGCGCATTTTCCTTTCCACTCGTGGGCGAAGTCCAAACCGATGGCAAATCAGTCGAAGACATCGGGCAGATCGTCACCGAACGCCTGCAACGTTACATTCCGGATCCGGTCGTGACGGTAGCAACCGAGCAAATTATCGGCAACGACGTCTACGTTATAGGCCAAGTGCTACGTCCAGGCCAGTTCGTCCTGACGTCGACCGTCGACGTTACGCAGGCGCTCAGTCTGGCCGGCGGGACATCGCCATTTGCGAAACTCGACAAAATCAAGATTCTCCGGCGCGTGAACGGTCAATTGATGGCCATACCCTTCGACTACAGCGATATAGAAAAGGGCAAGCGCCTCAACCAAAACATCATACTAGAGCCCGGCGATGTCGTTATCGTTCCATGATGTCATCGGTTTAAGACGCTTTTGTGATTCACTGCAATACCTGAAAATCGCAGTCATTGTCTTGGTCGGCCTGACCGGGCCGAGTGGAGAAATTGCAGCTCAGACCTGGGAAATCGTGCCGAGGATTGCCACCGGCGCTCAGTACGAGTCTAATCCACGCCATCTGTCGGACGACTCGCGTGTGGAGTCCGCGACGGGATTGATCGTCGATCTGCGGCTGCCGATGGTCCTGGAAACCGAACGTACGACCGCAACCCTGACACCGAGGCTGATCAATTGGTTCTACAGGAAGGAGGTCAACCAGGACCTGGAGGCCCAGAACAAGTATGTGAATGCTGCGGTCAGCCACGCCACCTTACGCTCGTCGACGGGGCTTGCCGCCGGTTGGTCGGACGTGGAGCTCAGAAACAGCGAATCGGAGTTTGATGATGGCACGGGACTGCCGGTCCTTATCGACAGCACGGTGAGGCGTTGGAACGTCAACCCCTACTGGTCTTACCAATTGACCGAGGTCAACAGTGTCAGCCTGAATGGGGGATATTCCGAGTACAGAAACCACCCGACCTCGCTGAACCGATTCAGATTCGATTACGACAGTTCGTTTTTGTCCGCCGGATATAACCATCGTTTGACTTTGAAGAATTCCATCGGGTTCCGGGCTAACCTTTCCAAATTCGATTCGTTCCAGCCGACGACAGAGACCACAAACGACAGCACATCCAACGGTCTGAGCCTGGTTTTCAGCAGGGCCATATCGGACACAGTCAGCACGTCAGTCAATCTCGGGTGGGCACGCACCAAGTCCGAAGGCGTCGTCACGGTCGTGCCGATCAACATTCCGGGCTTCGGCCCGGCCTGTCTTTTAGACGACGGGTCTATAGTTCCACCATCTGGTAACCCAGCGCAGTGCGCCCCGCGGACCTTCAAGTCCGACTCCACCAATTTTGTCGGCAATATCTCGATAGGCAAGCGATCGGAGTCTGCACAGTACGACCTGAGCATCGGGCAGTCGATTACGCCAAACTCCAATGGCGCCGAGGTTATTCGCCGAACCTTAAGCGCCAATGCGAACAGAGAATTCACCGATCATCTTTCCGGCATGCTCGGGCTATACGCATACGAACAAAAGGACGTGGGCGACCTCCGCCCGTTTACACGCCATTTTGTCGGCGTCAATCTGAGCGGAACCTGGCGCTTCAACCCTCGATGGTCCGCGACGTTGCGTTACCGGTTTTTATATAACGAGTATTCAGAGGATCTCTTTTTCAACGAATTCGACAATACGAATAACACCCTCTTCCTTGGCATCGTTTACAACGGCGAGGGTTGGCGCAGCAATTGAAGATGGTGGGCGATACTGGGATCGAACCAGTGACCTCTGCAATGTGACTTCTCTACTTTACCGTAAGCTATTGTTTCTTATATAGCACCACGGTAGGCGACCTTCAGCAATTCAACAACTTAGTTCATTTGGAACTATGGAGGTTTATATGCGTTCGCACAATTCTCGCACAGTCCGTCGAGGATCAAATTGAAGCCCCTATATAAAGAGTCCACCAATACTCACAGCACAGCACTTGCGGGCTATACCTTCCCTGGCAGTAAATACGGCAATCAGAAGCGCATCGAGGCGGCAGTGTATTACTTGGTGCATGGATCGCTGACGAAGACCTCGAAAGCCTGTCATATCCCAATCACTACGCTGTACGACTGGAAACAAACTGAATGGTGGCCCTCTCTGACCGAACAGGTCCGTAACGAAAAAGAGGTCGAGTTCCAAGCCGGGTTCACCCGCGTCGTGGAAGCAGCCACCAAGGAGATAGAGGATCGTCTAGAGCACGGTGACGTCAAGCTGGTCAAGACCAAGGATGGATATGAGCTGCGCCGTGTCCCGGTCTCAGCCAAAGATGCCGCTGTGGTGGCAGCGATTGCCTATGACAAGCTCAGATTGAGCCTGAATCTCCCGACAGCCATTCGCGCAGACTCTACGAACAACGACCTGGAGGTTCTGGCCAAGAAGTTCAGGAAGATTGGCGAGGAATACCGGCGTGGAGTGATTGATGTGACCCCCGCAGACGAGCAATAAACAGCGGAATTGAATGTCTGCTTTCTGCCGCAAAGCGGACATCAGTTTATAGCGGTTTCTTGAGTATCTAAAGGTCTGCTTTCGGCCAAAAGCAGACCCTTGCAACGCAAAAAAAGAAACCCGCCGAAGCGGGTTCCTGATTTTGGCTCGCTGTGATTTTTTAGGATGCTTTACGCCGTTTCATCCAGCCGAGTAATCCGAGTGCCGACCCGAACAGCCACACAGCGCCCGGAATAGGTACAGCAAAGGCGATGCTGGCAACCTTGTCGCTAAGTAGACCAATATCTGTCGCTGCGCCTGTAAGCGGATTGATGGTCGCGAGTCGGCGATCGTGAGATTTACCTGTACCAAATCTTAAGATGGCGAATAGATCACCCGTATCCGGGTTCATAGACAAACCAATCACCCCATCAACAGTACCGACTCCCGAGGTAATTGTGACCGAGTCTGTTGAA
>SMVA01082766.1_pt1 | contig 17850 bp, 20 predicted proteins | sample 2456451 | NCBI WGS metagenome assembly SMVA01 (sample SAMN11095933, study PRJNA526329) | marine sediment metagenome | biome: Marine sediment; feature: Surficial sediment; material: Deep marine sediment; isolation source: Hadal surficial sediment | place: Pacific Ocean | collected 2014-05 | depth...
AAGAAGTCCTCAAAGAACACACTAACAAGTTAATGTCCATACCGGGTGTAGTGGGAACTGCCGAGGGACTTTGTGATGACCAGCCTTGTATCAAGGTATTTGTTATTAAAAAAACTCCTGAATTGGAACAGAAAATTCCTACTGTTCTCGATGGTTATACGGTAGAGGTGGAAGAGACAGGGGAATTTCATGCACTTCCTGAAAATCAGGATTGATTTTAATATGAAGGTACAAAAATGTGGAAGAACCACGGGTCAAACTGAAGGAAGAGTATCCTATCTGAACGTTACAGTGAATGTAAATTATGGTGTTGGTGTAGCTACATTTTATAATCAGATAGGAATACGCCCTGGAGGATTTAGTGCTGGAGGAGATTCTGGATCTTTAATAGTTGTTAAGGGCGGGAATAATGATCGTAGACCTGTTGGTCTATTATATGCTGGAAGTAGCTCACTAACTATTGCAAATCCTATAATACCGATATTGGCCAGATTTGGCGTAACTATAGACGGCGAATAAAAAATTAACCTAAAAAGTAAATATCTCAAGGGGTAAAAGTGATTAACTATTGCTTTTATCCCTTTTTTATTAACATTGTATTAAGTTGGTAAGATATATTACATTAAGTCTTCTTATTGTATCGTTATTTTCTAATACATCAGTATTAGAAGAAAACTCTCATAATAAAATGGATAAAAAATCTATTAAGACAGTACTTGAAGAAAATACAGATTTTCTGATGTCAATACAAGGAGTTGTTGGTATAGCGCAGGGTTTATGTGAAGATAAAGACTGTATTAAAGTATTCGTTACAAAAAAAACAGACAAAATACACGAACAAATACCAAAATCACTAGATGGATATATGATTGAAATTGTTGAAACAGATGTGATTAAAGCTTATTAGTTATTTTGAACCTTTACTAATGAAATTAGCTTAGAAATAATATATTAATCTTTAATTAAATCCTTTATTTGTAATATAAGATCCGTCTTTGAAGTCGGAGAAAAACATACCTACTGCAGGATTATTAATAGGTTTTCCTGTGTCGTCTTTTTCTAAATTCCTTTCTGCTACATATGTGTAATGATCAGCCCCTTCTGGCAGGACATGGTACCAGGGCTTATCTTTCGGAGGTTTTGAACGTGCAACTGCACTATACCACTGCTCACTGCCCGCAAACTCAGAGTCTACATCAAGTACAACTCCCCTATAATCAAACAGTTTATGCTGTATAATCTGACCAATATGAAACTTCACTTCCTTTGTATCGTTTAATTTATTCATAGTCTTTTAACTTACTTTTCCCATAGCCATATCTTCTAACTTTGCAACTCTTTGTTCCATAGGAGGGTGAGTGGCAAATAGGGATGCAAGCCCCTTACCGGTAAGTGGATTTACAATAAACATATGCGCCGTGCTGTCTGCAACCTGTTCACTTACCTGCATCCTTGACCTGCCTGAAAATTGCTCAAGCTTCCGCAACGCTTCAGCCAGGTGAAGAGGGTTGCCGCAAATCTTAGCACCACCTTCGTCTGCCAGATATTCCCTTGTTCTGGATATTGCCATCCTTATAATCATTGCAGCAAAAGGAGCCAGAATCATCATTGCTATTAGCGTAAGTAGATTTCCCCTACTGCCCCTTCCACCACCAAAAATCATTGCTATATAAACCAAGAAAGTAATTGCTGTTGATATTGCTGCTGCAACTGAAGATATCAAAATATCTTTATGCTTAATATGAGCCAGCTCATGTGCTATAACACCCTTTAACTCATCCATGGTTAAAATTCTCAATATTCCTGTTGTTAATGCCACTGCAGAGTGGTTATAGTCTCTGCCAGTTGCAAAGGCGTTTGGTGTTTCTTCTGGAATTATATAGAGTTTTGGCATTGGAAGACCTGCATTTTGGGCAAGTTGCGCAGTAGCATTATAAAGTTCAGGAGCCTGCTCCGGGGTAACTTCTTTGGCTTTATACATTGAAAGCACAATTTTATCACTCCACCAGTAACTGCCAAAATTGATGACGATTGCAGCTATTAAAGCGATAATTGCACCCGTCTGTCCTGCAACTGCACCCCCACCCCATATTAAAATTGCAGATAAAGAAGTAAGTAGTGCCAGTGTCTTAAAAGTATTCATTAAAACCTCCAAATTAATGGATAAATAAAATTATTAAATATTAATATATAATGTATATCTAAAAATTACCGTTTCAAGGTTAAATACTTAGTTTATGCCTCAAATATTAATTAAAATAAAACACAAAAGTGATACAGTGATTTTCCATAGTTTACTTGGCACGTATTCTCACCTTGCCTGGGTAAGAACTGAAATACCAGATGAGGATATTATCAGTGTTACTCCTACCGGTGATATGCTAAAAGATACTTTGGAAGTATTAGAAAACCTTAAAGATGAAATAGAGTTTGAAATATTAGAAATAAAAAATCTAAGCACAAATAATTTGCAGCATGAATGACAAATCCACAATAGCAAAGTCTGCCAGATCTGTAAGTATTTTTACTTTCCTAAGCAGAATACTGGGGATGGTTCGTGATATTGTAATAGCATCCCTTTTTGGCGCCGGACAGGTTACTGATGCATTTTGGGTTGCTTTTAGAATTCCAAACTTACTCAGACGACTATTTGCAGAAGGCGCACTGACAGTTTCATTTATCCCTGTATTCACCAGCAGGTTAGAACACGGGGGGAAGGAAAAAGCAAAGGTCATTTCAGACACTATTTTTACTATTCTTGTTTGCTTGCTAATCCTAATTTCCTTAATTGGAATTATCTTCTCTCCTTATATAGTAAAAATCTTTGCCTCCGGTTTTAGTGATGAAGTATTTGATCTTGCAGTACTTCTAAACAGGATAATGTTTCCCTATATTATCTTTATCTCCCTGACTGCGCTTTCGATGGGCATTTTAAACTCTTTAAAACATTTTTTCGCTCCTTCATTTTCTCCGGTACTGTTTAACTGCTGTATAATTCTTTTTGCTGTAGTACTACACAGTAATTTTGATATTCCCATTGTTTCACTGGCAATTGGGGTAATCATTGGTGGAATATTACAATTTCTATTTCAGATACCATTTCTAAAAAGCAGGAACTTTTCATTCAAACCAAAGCTTCTATTTAGTAATCCTGATGTTAAAAGAATATTTACATTAATTGTTCCACAGATATTTGGACTTGCAGTTTATAACTTAAATATTATTGTAAACACCCAGTACGCATCTTACTTGCCCGAGGGTACGATATCTTATCTTTTTTTATCGGAAAGATTAGTTGAATTCCCACTTGGAATTATAGCTGTATCACTTGCAACCGTTCTTTTGCCAAATTTTTCTTCCTATATATCCAAAGGTGATCTGAGCAAGTTTAGGGAAACATATGTCAGTTCAATCAGGATATTATTTTATATTTTAATTCCTGCATCTATTGGACTAATTGCTCTAAGCAAGCCTATTTGCAATATTTTGTACCAGAGAGGAGAATTTGGATATGAGCAAATGATATTTACCTCACAGTGTTTATTTGGTTATGCAATAGGACTTTGGGCAGTTGGCCTCATAAGAATCACTGTTCCTGCATTTTTTGCGCAAAAAGATACTAAGACCCCTGTATATGTGGCACTGTGTGCATTTATTCTAAACGCTGTGCTCGGTTACCTGCTTAGTTTCAGACTTGAACTAAATCACCTAGGTCTTGCGCTTGCAAGCTCAGCATCCTCCATACTAAATATTTCCCTGCTGATATATTTTATAAATAAAAAAATAGTCAAAATCGAAATCGCAGATTTTCTAAAATATATGTCTAAAATCATAATTATAGGTTTTATTATGGGAATATCCGTATTTAAAATTTCTCAGCTTCAGGATTGGACTGAGAGTGATTTTTCGCTTGAAAAAGTTTTTATGCTGGGGCTTTGTGTTTTTGTAGGCTTACTTGTTTATAGTATATTATCAAAACTGCTAAAAATTGAAGAATTTGATAAGATAATTAAAATAATAACAAATTACTAAAGCCAATTTGATTAACTACGGCATTTTAGTTACTTTTATCCGTTTATTTAAGGCTTTATAAAAGTTGGGAGGAGTCTTTCAGTATGAATATATGCATGATAGGAACAGGTTATGTAGGACTGGTTACAGGGGCATGCTTTGCAGGAAGTGGAAACAATGTAGCATGTGTTGATATAGACAAAGAAAAAATCAAGAGCCTCTCCAAAGGTAAAGTTACTTTCTTTGAACCAGGACTCGAAAACCTTGTAAAAGAAAACTATGACGAAGGGCGCCTGACATTTACCACTGACCTTAAAAGCGCATTAGACCAGTCAGAAATAGTTTTTATTGCAGTGGGCACGCCTCCAAAAGAAGATGGGTCTGCAGATCTGTCCTCAGTTACGCAAGTGGCTAAATCGATTGGTAAACACATGACAGGCTATAAAATAATTGTGACAAAAAGCACTGTCCCTGTTGGAACAAGTGAAATGATAAAAGATACAGTGAGTAAAGAAACCAATATAGAGTTTGATGTTGCCTCTAACCCCGAATTTCTAAAAGAGGGCGCTGCTGTAGAAGATTTCATGAAGCCCGACCGTGTGGTTATAGGGGTAGACAAAAAAGAAGTAGGCGAAAAACTAAAGCAGCTTTATGAGCCATATATGAGATCGTCAGACAGAACTCAAATTGTAAGTATTAGGTCTGCTGAACTTGCTAAATATGCATCAAACGCGATGCTTGCAACCAGAATTTCCTTTATGAACGAGATAGCTAATCTTTGTGAAAGAATCGGCGCGGATGTATCCGATGTACGTAGAGCAATGGGGTCAGACGAGCGAATTGGAAGAGCTTTTCTCTTTCCGGGTGTTGGTTATGGGGGTTCTTGTTTTCCAAAAGATGTAAAAGCTCTTATTCAGACAGCTGAAGAAAACGGATACAAATTAAAGGTGTGCTCTGCTGTAGATGAAGCAAACAATGATCAGCGCGAGATTTTTTGGAAAAAAATAGAAAATCATTTTAACAGTAATTTAAAAGATAAAAAAATTGGTGTTTGGGGATTATCTTTTAAGCCGAACACTGATGATATTAGAGAGGCTCCTTCACTTTACATAATACAAAAACTAATTGAAAAAGGAGCTATAGTTACAGCCCATGATCCGGTAGCTATAGAAAATGCTAAAGCTTATTTTGACAATAAGATAAATTATGCTGAACATAACTATGAAGCATGCACTTGTGCAGATGCACTTGTTATACACACAGAATGGAATCAGTACAGACAGCCTGATTTCAATAAGCTTAAAGAACTAATGAATACTCCGGTTATTTTTGATGGAAGAAATCTCTATGATCCTAGAAAGTTAAAAGAATTAGGGTTTGAGTATTTTCCTTTTGGTAGAACTTTGTAAACAACAATTTTTAGGAATTTTAAGTTTATTTCAAAAAGCTATAATTTCGACGACCAATCTTTCTTGATTATTAATTCAAACACTGAAATAATAATTACTTATATATCAGAGTTATAGTTTTGGTTACAACAACCTCGATGCATGAACAAAAAAAACCAGAAGAAATTACCCATAAACTACCAGTGTACAAAAGGATCTGGGAATGGTGGAAACCGGTTGCTCAAAAGATTGGCAACTTTCAGGCACGAGTAATATTAACTGTATTTTATTTTACTATGTTCATGCCGTTTGCCATTTTGGTCAAATTATTTACCGATCCGCTGCGCATTAAACCAAAGACAAAAAAAGGCTGGATAGAACGAAAAGATGAGCAAGTGGATGATTTACTTGCAAGAGCGAGAAAACAGTTTTAATCTATTAGAAGCAACTCTTTAAAAATCATATCTGCCCAAATGAATACAGACGCCGATTCTATAACCAAACTTCTGCTATCATTAAAAGAAGAATTCGCAGAAGATCCTAATAATAATTTAATGCTTGCAGGTATCAGTAAATCGCTTGGAGACTGCGATAAAGCGCTTTCAATACTTTTTTCTGAACTGCGACAAAACCAGGGCAACCTATCTGCAAAATTAATGATTGCTGAGATTTATTATGAAAGGTGGATGATAGATGAAGCAAAAAAATATCTTGGGCAAATTATTGATCTGACGCCCAATAACGAAAAAGCGCTCGATATGCTTAGTAAAATTTATAACAGTGAAAATGATACGGAAAAGGCTCTCGATCTGTTATACAAAAAGTTTATTTTTGGCAGCAATAAATCGCAGACTTTGTTCGAAATTGAAAGCTTAAAAAATAAAAATGCTACAGAGAGCCCTCATTTTGATATTACAAAAAACATCAAAAACAAACTCAGTGATTCCTACGACCGCATAAATAGTAAAACATCCGAGGTAAACTTAATAACCGAAACCATGGCAGATCTATACATAAACCAGGGATACTACGATAAAGCAGCCGAAATTTTAGTGCTGCTGCTGAAAAAAGCCCCGCATGATCCTCACCTTAAAACAAAATTATCGCTGTCTATTGCTTCAAAATCAATTAGCAGAAAAACTTATGAAGTTGCAGAGGAATTAGACTAAAATGAAAATATTGATAATACACGGTCCAAACCTAAACATGCTTGGAAAAAGGGAGCCGGACATTTATGGCAGCACCACTCTTGATGATATTAATAAACAGATCGAAAAAGAAGCTAAATCACTTAAATTAAAAGTGCAATATTTTCAATCAAATAGTGAAGGCGAGATTGTTACAAAAATACAGAACTCTCTGGGCAGTATCGATGGGATAGTAATAAATCCTGCAGCATACACTCACACTAGTGTTGCAATTAGAGATGCTATACTCTCTACAAACGTTCCCACAGTTGAAGTACATATTTCTAATATTTATAAAAGAGAGAAATTTAGACAGCATTCATATATATCTGCAGTGGCAGTAGGTGTAATATCTGGTTTTGGAACATATAGCTATAATTTAGGATTAAGAGCTATAGAAAGTCATTTAAAATCTAAAAAATAATTTGAAAGTAAGGCAGGTTAAAAGTAGCTTAGAATCTTTAGTTAAGCCCTGATATACTATTATATAAAAATACTTATACCCCTTTTAAATGAAAACAAGCTGGATTTTACAAAAAGAAAATCAAAAATTAAGTGAGAAAATAAGTAAATCTTTAAATATTTCTCCAATAACTGCCCAACTGCTAATAAACAGAGGAATAAATACAGTAGAAGAGGCGCATCAGTTTTTAAACTCCAGTCTTTTTGACCTACCCTCTCCTTTTCTCATGAGCGGAATGGACAAGGCAGTACAAAGAATTATCAAAGCAATAGAAAACATGGAAAAGATTGGAATTTATGGTGACTATGATGTAGATGGAGTTACATCAACGGCACTGTTGTACAACTTTTTAAAAGAACTGGGCGGCAGGGTTACCTATTACAATCCAGATAGATTTACAGAGGGTTATGGCGTCAATATAGAGGCTATAAAAAAGCTAAACGATCAAGGAGTTAAGCTTATTATTTCAGGTGACTGCGGAATCACAGCAGTAGATGAAGTAGAAAAGGCAAAGGAATTTGGTATTGATTTTATAATAACAGATCATCACAAGCCGCCCGAGGAAATTCCAAAAGCAATTGCTGTTCTTAATCCCCAGCTAAGTGATTGCAGCTACCCTGGCAAAGAAATAACAGGAGTTGGAGTGATATTCAACCTTGCTCTTGCACTGAGAAGAACGCTCAGGGAAACAGGATTTTTCGAGGGTAAAGAACCAAACCTGGGAGCATACCTTGATTTAGTTGCACTTGGCACGGTTGCTGACTGCGGATCGATAACTAACGTAAACAGGATTTTAGTAAAAGAAGGCCTTAAAAGAATGACCACGCCAAAAAGGCTGGGACTTATAGCGCTAAAAGAAGCCAGCGGCATTACAGGTGATGTTAGTTCATTTGATATAGGCTACCGGCTTGGACCAAGAATTAACGCCTCTGGAAGATTAAATACTGCAAAGCAAGCTGTAGAACTATTTATTTCAAACGACCCTAAATCTGCAAAAGAGCTTGCTTTGGGGCTTAACAGAGAAAACTCGAACCGGCAGGGTATAGAGGCCAATATATTAGAACAAGCTTTTTCAATGATAGATTCTGAGCCACTGTTTAAAGAATCTAATTCAATAGTCCTAGCCTCAAAAAACTGGCACCAGGGTGTAATAGGCATTGTTGCCTCCAGAATTGTAGACAAATACTTAAAACCAACCTTTCTTATAGCAGTTAATGACAGTGGTATGGGGAAGGGCTCTGGCAGGAGCCTTGAAGGAATAAACATCTATACAGCGCTTGCTGAGTGTAGTGAATTATTTGAGGAATTTGGCGGTCATGATCTAGCAGCAGGCATAACCATTAAACAGCACAATATTGAAGAATTTAGAGTTAAATTCGATAAAGCGCTTGAGGGATTTAAAGATAAATATATAAGGAAAATAAAGGTGGATGGGTTATTGGACGTTAACAATCTCAGTAAAGAACTAATTTCGGAATTCGGCAACCTGGCTCCCTACGGAATTGGAAACCCCGAGCCTGTATTCCTATCAACGTCCTTAGAGATAGTGGGCACGAAGATGTTCAAGGAAAAACATCTAAGTTTAAAACTCAAAAATGGCACAAAAACTTATGATGCAGTATGGTTTAACTCTAAGCTGGAATTAGAACCAAAAAATAAGATCGATATTATTTTCACTCCTGAAATAAATACATGGAATGGGAGCAATAATATAAGGCTTAGAATCATTGATGCAGATAAGCATGATATTTAGAGTAAATGGCCGCCGGTAAAATCAATATAAATAAGCTAAAATTCTAATCAACATTTCTAAAGGTTATTGAAATATAATTTATACTGGTCATCTTTTTAGACTAACAAACTAACTAATATCATTTGAGGGGAAACATGTATCCGGATCTTATTCAAATAGGAAGTGTAACTGTTTCGTCATACTCTGTAATGGTGACTATAGCGTATCTTATAGGATATATATTCCTGGGTTTAGAAGTTAAGAGAAAAGGATTGGACGACTCTTTGGCTGACTGGGTACTGCTTGCTATACTTTTTGGCGGACTCGGAGGAGCTAAAATATTTTTTTTAATTCAAAATGTAACATTTTCTGAATTTTTTAATGAACCCCTTAGATTCTTATCATCAGGTTTAACATTCTTGGGAGGTCTATTCGCTGCTTCATTCCTGATATTTCTTGTAGGTATATGGAAAAAAACAAGTTTCTGGACGCTTACCGATTGTGCTGCGCCGGCTTTAATACTGGCATATGGAATTGGAAGAATAGGGTGTTTGCTTGTAGGCGACGACTATGGAACACCTACAACTGTTCCCTGGGCTTTATCATTTCCAGGTGGCTCACCTCCAACAACTGAAAGTGTACACCCCACTCAAATATATGACACAATAATCATGTCATTTGTTTTTCTATTGCTTTGGGGCATTAGAAAATATAACTTTCCCTCTGGGTGGATGTTTTCATTAATGCTTATGATTTTAGGTTTCCAAAGATTCTTTATAGAGTTTATAAGAAGCACTACTCCAAGCTTTATTGACGGGTTTTCTCAGGCTCAGCTTATCTCTATTGCAATATTTGTTCTTGGAGCATCAAACTTACTGAGATTAAAATTCCTGCAAAACAAACCAGCCTTAACATAACAAAATTATAGATTATGCGCATAGTAATAATTGGATCAGGGGAAGTAGGAACATTTCTTGCCAGCAACCTTTCAGATGAACATGACATTGTTATAATTGAAAAAGACAAACATCGGATTGAATATGCAAAAGAACACTTAGACGCCCTTGTTATTCATGGTGAAGGAGATAACCCCAATGTTCTGAAACAGGCAGAAATTGAAAAAGCCGATATAATGCTTGCAGTTTCTGGCAATGACAGGACCAACATACTGGCCTCGATCATTTCTCATACAATAGGCATAGAAAAAATTATTGCAAGAATAAGAGATCCCGATTATTTTGAATACCCTCAGGCAATCCAGATACCACAAATTACAGTAGTTAACTCCGGGATGCTGGTAGCTGAAAAAATAGCGAATCTTATAAGCACTCCTTTTGCATGGAAAACAGAGACTCTAGCTTCTGGGAAAATCCAAATGCTTAAGCTTAGGATAGAAGATAATTCTCCAATCGAAGGAAAAAAACTCTCTGAAATGGATCCGCCTCAGGCCTGGATTTTTGTAGCAATTTCTAGAAATGGGGAAATATCAATACCGACGGGAGATACGAGGCTTAAGAAAGGCGATTATGTATTTGCATTGGGCATACCAAGTATCTCTGACAAATTAGAAGCACTGCTTGGCGTAAAAAGAGAAAAAGTAGATTTAGCTATTATCTCAGGAGGAGGGAGAGTAGGGAGAAGGGTTGCAAAAACCCTTTTAGAAAGTGATATAGAAGTGAGGGTGATTGAAAATGATCATGAAAGAGCAGAAATAATTGCGGAGGAACTGCCCGACGTAATGGTTTTCGATGGAGATGCTACAAACAAAGAAATACTAAAAGAAGCCGGAGCAGCCTCTGCAGATTATTATATAGCGCTTACAGGAAATGATGAAAAAAACATTTTAAGCGCACTTCTTGCTAAAAATCTTGGCACAAAGAGATCAACAGTCTTATATACAAAGCCTGATTACATAGATTTAATCGAATCTATAGGAGTAGACAGGGCTATAAGCGTAAGGCTTTCAACTGCAAATGAAATTCTCAGCATGCTCCATCTAAAGGGTGTGGCTCACATAGCGCTTATTGAAGAAGGAAAAGCCGAAATATTAGAATTTATGATACACGAAAAAACAAAAATACTGGGTATACCTCTTCACAAGGCAGGATTTCCCAAAGATTCTATAGTAGGAATTGTTGTGAGGGGAAATGAAATAATAATTCCCAAGGGCAGCTATGTATCTGAAATAGGGGATAGGCTAATTATTTTTTCTCTACCCGGGGCTGTAAAAACCGTAGAAAACATCTTATCATAGTGAACTTAAAACATTGTGTAAATATACTGGGCAAGTTCTTAAAACTCCTTGGACTTCTAATGCTCATTCCATCCATTTGTTCTCTTATTTATAAAGAGGACGACCTCTATTCATTTTTAATTTCTGGAATCGTTACTTTTATTGTCGGACTTTGTGCAGAACAAATAACTAAATCGGGCTCAAAGATTGATGAATTTAATAGAAAAGATGGTTTTTTCATCGCAAGCTTTTGCTGGATTTGCGCTATTGCTTTTGGCGCCCTGCCTTACTTAATATACGGCGTTTTTGGTAACCCCATAGACGCGTTTTTTGAATCCACAGCAGGGTTTACTACTACGGGAGCAAGCACCGTAGAAAACATTGAAATACTTACTCATGGAATCTTATTTTGGAGAAGTTTTACGCAGTGGCTTGGCGGGATGGGAATACTAATTCTGGCAATTGCGATTTTACCCAAACTTTCTGTAGGTGGTATGCAGCTTATGAATCTGGAATCCCCGGGACCATCGGCTGAAAAATTAACCCCTCGTATAGCAGAAACGGCAAAATACTTATGGGCAATATATTTATTTCTATCTTTTATCCTATTTATCATATTAAAATTATTAGGACTTCCTATTTTTGATTCAATAATTCATGTATTCAGTACTGTTTCCATAGGTGGTTTCTCAAATCAAAACCTTAGCATCGGCGCATACAACAGTGTTGCAGTGGAGTTTACTATCATTGCCTTTATGTTTATCTCAGGAATAAATTTTGCACTTTTATTTTGGCTTTCCAGAGGAAAGTTTAGAAAGTTATTTTCTAATCCTGAATTTAAAATTTATGTTTTTATCCTCCTTGCAAGCGTAACTTTAGTAACAATAGATCTGTTCACATATATGATTCCAAGCCTCTTCGATGCGTTTAGATATTCAGCCTTTAATGTAATCTCCATATCAACTACTACGGGATTTACAACTACAGACTATGACACATGGCCCGTATTTTCCAAATGGCTATTAATAATATTAATGTTTATTGGAGGCTGCAGCGGGTCTACGGCAGGGTCTATAAAAGTAATGAGAATTGTTATCCTGGTTAAACATGCTTTTAGAGAAATAAAAAAGAATATTTATCCAAACGCTGTTCTGCCTATCAGATTTGGTAAAAACGTTTTAGAAGACAATATAGTTTCGAGTATTATTAATTTCTTTATAATATATATCTTTATATTTACTCTCTCTACAATAATTTTAACTCTTGATGATGTTTCAATTATTACCGCATTTAGCGCATGTGCGGCTACTATTGGCAACGTAGGACCAGGGATGGAGCTTGTAGGGCCCTCCGGCAATTACGCCGCTCTTTCAAATTTAAGTAAGATCGTCCTTTCATTTCTTATGATAATTGGCAGACTAGAACTTTTTGCAATCCTTGTTATATTTACTCCCTCATTCTGGAAAAATTAGACATGGAATTACTAATCGATCCCAAAGAAAATATAGGCAGGCAGGTATGCGCCACAATAGGAATCTTCGATGGAGTTCATCTGGGACATATATCTATAATTGATCAGGTTAAAAAAGAAGCAGGCAAAAGCGGTTTGTCTTCATGTGTAATTACATTCAATCCTCACCCTCAGCAAGTATTAACAGGAACAAAGCTTCCGTTTATAACCCCTTTTGAAAAAAGGGTAAGATTATTTGAAAAGGAAGGATTAGACCTAACTGTTTGCTTTAGCTTCAACGAAGCTTTTTCGAAAATTACAGCCGAAAGTTTTATAAATGATACACTAGTAAACATACTCAATATAAAAAAGATGTTTGTAGGGCCCGATTTTGTATTTGGTAAAAACAGAAGCGGCAATTCGGAGCTTCTTAAAAAGATGGGAAATGAGCTGGGATTTGAGACTACTATAGTAAAACCTATAACTAACCGAAGTGATATTATCAGCAGCACTACAATAAGAAAACTAATCCAAGAAGGGAAAATTAAAGAGGCAAATGCATACTTGGGCAGGAACTTTTGTTTAGAAGGCGTAATAATCGAGGGCGAAAAAAGAGGAAGAATACTAGGATTTCCAACGGCTAACCTTAAAACAGACTGGGATTTGCTGCCTAAACCCGGCGTTTACATAACATTGTGCAAATTAGAAAACAGGGTCCATAAAAGTATAACAAATATAGGTTTCAGACCCACATTTGGTAAAAACAGCCTGCTTATAGAATCTCATATTTTCGATTTTAATAATGAAGTTTATGGCAAAAACCTCGGAATTGAATTTTTAAACAGGCTTAGGGACGAAAAGAAGTTTGACGGAATTGATGAACTAAAAAAAGCAATTTCTGATGATATCATGACTGCAAATAAGTATTTTGATGACAATTTAATCAGCTGATTTTATTATGGATATAAGCTCATCTACTAAATTATACGGTATTTTTGGCCATCCAATAGGGCACAGCTTTTCTCCACCTATGCATAATGCTGCATTCCAGAAACTCGGTCTCAACTGTGTTTATCTGGCTTTTGATATTCTTCCTCAAAATCTGAGTGCTGCTGTAAACTCAATCAGACAATTAAACATACAGGGTATAAACGTAACAATTCCACATAAACAAGACATCATAAACTGCCTGGATGAAATATCTGATGAAGCAAAATACACGGGTGCCGTTAATACGGTCAAAAATAATGACGGCAAACTTTTTGGTCATAACACCGATGTTGGCGGTTTTTTAAAAGACCTGGAAGTCGAATTGGGCATAAGAGAATTCAGTGAGATATCAGCCTGCTTAATCGGCGCAGGCGGGGCGGCAAGAGCTGTGCTATCAGGTCTTTGCATAAGTGGAACAAAGAAAATCACTATAATTAACAGAACCAAAATCAAAGCTTTAGAACTTGCAAATTACTTTTTAAAACGATTCAGCAGTATTGAAATCAATTCTGCAGACCTTAAAGATCATAGTGAAATAAAAAAGTGCCTGGAAAACTCTAATTTACTTATCAATTCATCTTCTGCCGGCATGATTGGGCACGATCCGTTAAACATACCTCTGGAATCATTGCCAAAGAACTCATGTGTATATGATCTTGTTTATAATCCCAAGGAAACAGAGCTTATAAAACAGGCTAAATCTCTTGGACATAGATCGGCACCAGGTTTAGGAATGTTGCTCTATCAAGGCGCAGAAAGCTTTGAATACTGGACTAATAAAAAGGCGCCAATTGACGTTATGAAAAAAGCCTTGGGTAATAATTAGTATTCTTATTATTTTCCAATACTAATCCTTATCTTTAAAAGGGTCGGAAACATCTGGGTGCCACAGGTTAAAATGATTTTTACAGTTATCTGTATAAGCGCCCTCAGGATAATATTCATCATAAAAATCCAAATCAAGATGGTGAGCCTGAACCATAAATCTCAAAAACATCGGATCTGAAAAAGCAGGAAACCTCCCGTAAGTATCATAAACATAGTTGCAAATATCTTTTACAACTTGTAGCTCTTCCTTGCTAGGTCTCTCAATTTCCTGCAATACCCCCTCAGGATTTTTGTATGGCATCTTATGGGATTCCCAGTTTGCCCATTTTAGGTCGTTAAGAGCTTCCACGGCTTCTCCCATATCCTTGTAATAAGGCGGACAAAAGGCATGAAACATATCGTCTTTGCCAACTGCAACAGGATTGGGGTTTCCTGATTCCCCTTTAATCTCGGGTGTGATAAACCTAAATCCAAGACCTCTGTGAAAAGGAGTTCCTCCAAGCATAAACATGCTTGCAAATCCGCTGAAAAGCCATCCTCCGAGACCAAGAGTTTGTAGAGCTAACGCCATATTTTGACCCATAAATGCCTGCTCTGCTATATAACCGTTTGCAAACCTCAGTTCTGCTTCTATAAGCGGCATCCTCATGCCCTCGTTTAAAAATCCTTTCTTAAGCCAGGATGCGGTTCCAGGAGGTCTCATTCCATGAAGCTCATCTACGAAGTTAAATCGGTGGTCGGGGCGCATATAAAATAAATAGAGATTGATAATACAGGCAGATAAATCAGTGACGGGCATAAAAACTGAAGTACCGGGTTTATTTACATTCCACAGGTTATGTGCGGCAATACCGGGGGGTTTGCTAGGCAGATCAGCTCTTCCGTCATGAATTTTGATTTTTGACTCTCTAAACAATTCTACAATTTTATCAATTCTTTTTTCTTTACTTAATGCCTCAAGACCCCTAAAATCCTCGGGTTTTTTGTCATGCATTTTGATCATGTAGGTGCCTTCATCGTTTGTATAAAAAAGCTCTGTTCTATGAACATCTCCAAGAGCCGGGATAGTCTTGCTTGTAAACTGCATTTCAAGATCAAGACCCACATGTGGCGGAAAATCAGAAAGATTAATCCCTTTTATACCAAGGCCTGTCCATACCAGTATTGCTTCTTCAACTTCGGATAGTGATACAGGCTCATGCTTAGATTTATATTTAAGAGGACCCTTGTCGATCTCCATTCCCAGTCCAAATCTTCTGGACCTTCTCTGAAAAACCGCATCATAAAAATTGTAGTTAACTGCAATGTCTAATCCCTCTGGATATTTTCCCATTTTAATATTTCCTCTTTCTAAATATTTTGGAACCTTAGTTTAGCAAATTAGCAACTTTAAAACAATTAGTTTATTTTATACAGAAAAATAAATCCTCATGTAATATAGATTAAAATTAATTTGAGGTGGGATTGATATGACTAAAACTTCTGATGAAGAACAACTGGATCTATCCGAAAAGGGAAGAATGAAGGATGGAACAGTAATATCACTGGACAGGAGATTATTTTTTCAATTCTTTGCATTTGGTAATTGCTTCGAAATAAATACCATAACAAAATTTTTAAGAAAATCGAACATCGATGGAGTTTTATATATTGATATTAACGACCCTCATGGAATTGGATTTCTTACCATGAATGAAAATCCGAGTTATTTTGCAACAACTCTTAGAGAAATTTTAAATGAGGAACCATTTAAAAACCTTTCTATCAAATCTGAATTTACCATGTTTGGAAGAACTTATTCATTTGGATATGAAACCAATCTGCAGGAAACCCTGTTATCCGGTCCTAAAAAAAAGGTTTTAGACCCTGACTGGAGATGGGCAATCTGGTACCCGCTTAGAAGAAAAAAGAATTTTGAGAGCCTTCCAGAAGATGAACAGAGAGCAATACTGGGTGAACATGGAAAATTAGGGTTTAAATTTGGCAAAGCAGGCTTTGCAAAAGACATCAGACTATCTTGTCATGGGATCGACAAAAACGATAACGATTTTGTTATCGGAGTTATTGGTAAAAAACTACACCCTTTATCCGCATGCATCGAGGCTATGAGAAAAACAAGGCAAACATCCGAGTATCTAGAAAGCCTTGGCCCGTTTTTCGTAGGTAGAGCAGTCTGGCAAAGTAAAATTTAATATACCAGTAAAGTCTTAAGACAAACCAAACATCTTATATTTTGAGAGTATGCTGTCTTTACATACTTTGGATACCCTAAATTTTACATCTTTTTTAGCAGGGATATCTATTTCTTCCCCTGTAGCCGGGTTCCTGCCCTTTCTTGCCTTTCTTTGGATGAGAACTAATTTCCCTACTCCTGGTAAAGTAAAGGAATTTTCTGCTTCTTTGTAGGATATTTCAGCTAATTCATCTAAAACAGCCGTGGCAGTTTTTTTTGTTATCCCGGTTCTTTCCGACAGTTCAGAAGCGAGTTGAGATTTTGTCATTGACTTAGCCATTGTATTAGACCCTCCATCCTTATTCTATATATAGATATTACTCTACTACATTATTCATAGAATTGTAATATTAAATTTAATAAATTTCCAATGAAAATATATATTAATTTAGTTGAATTTATAATTTTAGAGTTAAAAGCAAATATGATATTTGCTAAATAACCTCTAATACTTTTTCAGGGGGTCTGCCAATAACAGCCTTATTGTTATAGATAACTATCGGTCTTTCTATCAATTTTGGGTTTTCCGATAATATTTTCAACCACTCTGTTCTTGATTTATTACTGGAAATAGAAAGCCCTAAATCTGCAAATAGCTTCTCTTTAGTTCTAATAATGTCCTTTGGGTCTACTTCCAATTTCTTGCAAACATAATCTAATTCTTCTACGCTTGGTGGAGTTTTTAGATATTCTATGATTTTTAGGTCTAGATTATTTTCTTCTACAATTTTTAGCGTTTCCCTGCTTTTTGTACACCTGGGATTGTGAAAAATTATATTATTCAACATTTATCAAAAATTCGCTTGGTAAAAATAAATTTTTATATGAAGATATTACCGGAACAGTTATTTTACAATAATAAACATTATATCCCCAACATCTATTAAATGAAATCTTGTTTAAAAATATTATAAAAGGAAAAATTGTAAAAGGTTACCGGGTTGCTTCAGGAATAAGTAAAAATAGCCCCTATCCTTCAGGTTCAATAAAAATGCAGATTCCTTATTTCAAAAAACTTGGATTAGACCTCTACAATTATTATCCGGCAACTTTAAATATAAACATTTTTCCAAAAAAGTTTGAGTTAATAAACCCTGAGTACACTTTTAGAAATGTAAAATGGTTTGCAGATAAACCCGCAGAGGACTTCTCATTTTCTGCCTGTAAAATTATTCATAAAAATAAAATTTATGAAGGATATGTTTATTACCCTCGCCCTGAAACAAAAACAGCCCATTTTCATGATGAGTCGACTATTGAAATAATTACTAAATATATAAAAGATGTTTATTATTCTTCAAATATTAAACTTTTTTTTAATTCAAACGAAGTTTG